>OCTX012069644.1_pt1 | contig 22194 bp, 10 predicted proteins | sample 1539691 | NCBI WGS metagenome assembly OCTX01 (sample SAMN02144231, study PRJEB22623) | gut metagenome | biome: sheep rumen | host: Ovis aries | place: New Zealand
CAAAAAAAGGGGAAACGACAAAAAGCCACTGTAAAGGTTAAGCCGAAAAAAGGGGGAAACGACAAAACCCCCAATGTCAGTTCCATTATCGGAACTTGTTACAAAAAAATAAGGCTATGAGATTATCTCATAGCCCTGTGAACGGCCTATCTAAATGACATTGACAACATTCTAGCGCATTGTTTTGTAATACTAAGTCAATATCCTGCCACACACTTCTACTATTAATTGAACCGTTGGTTAAGAATATCAAGACATTTTCTTTTTTCAGAAGAATCCAACCTATCAAAATAAATCAGGACATCTTCTATTTTCCCATCACTAATAAGCTTATCTGCCTTCGCATCCAGTACCTTTATTGCCTCAATTGTATCGTTACTAAGAAATGCCGGTAAATCTTCTAAGCGTCTCTTCCATGCATGAATTTCTTGTCTGGACTGATTTCCTAATGTTACATTTTCTTTTCGCCATTTAGCATCCTGTTCATCCATAGACTGTTTGGCAATAGAAATACAATCTGTAATAACTGGAATAAAATCATAATCGATATCTTCAGATTGGTACTTCTTAACCATTTCTTCTGCCACTTGTTCAAAAGCTATACGATCATTTGACTTTTCAGTTATTCTATTAGTATCGGCCATAAGATCATTCAACAGCTTCTGCAAGTTTTTATAATCTGCCCTATCCTTCTCAGGAATAGTATAGCCAAGTACTGTGGAGAGACATTCGACAGCCAGTTCTAATCCATCAACTGTTTCTGCTTCCGCAACAATATCAAAAATAGATGCCATATCTGCATCCATCTTTTCTTTTCTGTTTTTCAGCACTTCTGATTGATTTTTAACTTTTACTGCTAAAGAAAGTGCTTCTTTCCCTATGCCCTTGCCGAATTTTTCAAAGCGTTTTTCCAGGTCAGTTGCAATCAGCACAAGATTTTTGATTTCAATATAATTAGTTGATGAAACCTTTTTGGCGTCAGAAAGGAACTTCTTTCCATCATTTACAAGTTCCTGGCGACTTCTTATTTCTTCTTTACTGGCTAGTTCCTTTTCTCCTTTCTTCTCTAACTTAGTTGCCAACTCTGAATATCCATACGAACGCAAACGATAGCTGCAATTAGTATAAAAACGTTGAAAACTATTCATTTGATCTACAGACTGACAATAAACATTTCGAGACAACCATCCTTCAAAGCAGTCTTTAATAACACTATCCGCTTGTTTCGATAGTTTTTTCAATATGTCCCTATGTTCTTCAGTAGAATCTATATTTTGTTTCTCGAATATGTTGCTCAATGATATAGAGCTTATCATTTCAATTGCACTTAAAGCTCTACTTACATCTCCACGTTCATAAGATATATTTAATTCTTCCTCAATATCTTTAATTCTTGTTTCCCAGATACGCTCGGCATCTCTAAACTGGTTAAATCTCATAGAAGCCAGACGGTAGTGAACATCCATTGATTCTGGAAGTCCATAGAATTCAATTAAAGATCTTAATTCTTCCTCTTGCTTTTTAGCTTCATCGAGGTTTCTATTATCATTGATCTTTTTGAACAACAGACTAAACTTTGCCTCAGCTGATCCTGTATCAACCCATAAAATGATGGTTGTCTTAAAAGCATCTAGATGAAGCTTTTTGTCCTCAACGATACTATCTTTCCATTCAGTAACAGTAAGGCGAGCATTTTTAAACTGCACCCGTATGTTGTGCCATTGGTTGACAATAAATGAAGATAGAAACATTGCAGCAGTCTCTTCGCTGAGGCCATAAGGGGGCGCACAATAAGTCGTAAAGAAAGACTCACAACTATAATGCTCTTCTCTCTCTAATTCATTATTGACTGCATCGTATATATTACGAACTTTTTCATTTAAAGGAGCAACCATTGCACAGTTTTTGGTAAGGCATTTCCATGAAGAAGCATTGTCAACCATGAATAATGCCTCTATCCTATTTCTTACGTCTCTGGGATAATCACGAATGGTTTCAAAATTGACCTTATTAGACAGAAGCATTTTCATTATCTGGCAATAGTACTTTATACCATTACCAGTAAAATTATTTGCGCTGGTCAACAAGCCATCGAAATTAAAGGAAATAACCTCCGGATACACTGCTTCAAACATTTCTGTTAATGCAATTGGTAAGCGCTTTTTCCATTGTATAGCTCCGTTAGGAGAAATTTGTTCTCTCTTCTTTTTAAGTGCATCGAAAGCATTATGAAGATTTTCCTGGATTTTTTCTCTATCTTTTACATATATAGTACTGTAAGCATTTCTGGTGTTCTCGTCCATGTGGTCAAGCACATCATACTCTGTAAGTATATTTTTTAGCAGATTATCAGTATCATTTAAATACAGCATTACAATGGGCGTATGTTCAAACAGGGAAGATATTTCCTGCAAATTTTCAATAATATGATAATCTGTATCCTTATTTACATATACCCAAATGAGTCGACCCTTAGGTGTTACAACACTTTTAGCGTTTTTCCATATATTCAGATATTTAAGTGCTAGTTCTTTTGTAATATCTTCTGCAAGTACGACTTCCTGAGTAAAACACCACTCGTTCGTGAATATCTTATGGTTGGTTCCAAAATTTGTTGCTTGAGGCTGAGTAAATCCCCCTTCATCAAGAATAGATGCTGTACTTAGCAGGTTACGAAGGTCTATATTCTGTTTAGCCAAAAGACGCCGTTTAAGAATTTTATAGTCATAGGCGCCCTTAGCATCCTCTGTGAAGTCAAAGCAACCACTCATCTCATCAAATGCCATAACAGCATATTCATCAACGAGAATTGTTAATGCTTCGTCCACTTCCGCTTCCGAATGGCCAGAACAGAGCATCAATGATGCCTTGGCTTCTTCATAGCTTCTTGTATTAAACCTTAGGGTTCTTGTAACAAGGTTGGCCCTAAGAATATCTATTTGCGTTGTACTAAGTTTCTGCTCATTTTTCTTTAATACATTTTCAAACCTAATACAATAATCAGAACGGTGTCTTCCGCTAGTCTCCGCAGCAAGCATTTCTACAAAAAGATCACCCTTCATGAGTTCCGTTGGTATAACAAGAGGAATATCATAATCGAGTTCTGAATCTGAAACAGCAGAAATATACTGACTGATCAGATTCATGGAGGATCGGTTCTGCAGGTAATCTGACAATTGAGTCAGCATAAACACAGAAACAGGATGCATCGGGTATATACCTTCAACAATGACTTTCCTGAAATTTTTATAATCAGACCATATTCCAGATGTCTGTGTCCAACGGTTAAGTTTTTTAAATATGTCTTGCCAAAATGATTCATGCGTGGATTGCCATGCAACCACCTTCTCAGCAAAGGCTTTTTTATTTGTCCTGGAAATCAGGTTAGCAAAAACTGTTTCAAGATTTGATGAAATATGATATTTTTCACTCTCATCATATCGGCCAATATATCTACTAAGGTTCCTGCTTTGATCTACACGAAGGAGATATGTCTTTATATCCGTCTGGATGAAGTTGATAATTTGTAATGCTCCTGCTGCATTCTGAGATACTTCGAAAATCTCTTGGAGTGCATTATCTCCGCATTTACCCCCATCTGTCCCAGAGGCATATTCAAGAAATCGTCCAAATTCATCAAACAAAATAATTACATGGTCAAATTTTCCATTTAATCCGCAATATCTGGATAGAAGCATTTCCAGTATAGCTTTTGCAGAAATACCTTCTTCCCAACGAATGCGCTGCCCAGTAGTCAACTCATATACATCGTTAATGATTTCAAATGCATCATCATCCGATCCTATTCCATCTCTGATTTTTTTAAGGAGGTCCTCTCCATCCTCATTCCACCCCCTTGAAGAAGCGGCCTTTTCAAAATCAGCAAGACGTGTACTTGAATTCAGATCAAAAAACCTTGAAGCTGTATCGATCGTATGATTTATCTTTCTTAATTCACTATCATCAATACCATATAATTGTAAACTTCTCTGTGTTGCTCTAAGTATTTCTGAGTGAAGGTTAAAATCACGAATACCATTCAGCATAATTACAAAGTTACGATCTTTGCATAATGCTGAAATATCAGAAGCAGCCCTGTCATCTATTATTTTGATGTTTTCCAGAACCTTTCTGTAAGTGCTCGGCATGAAACGAGGGCCGGAAAAAAGCACACCAAGAGTGACTGCGAGATGTGACTTACCAGTACCATAATCAGCTATTGCCAATGATCTAGGATTTTCCGAGTCCTTCCCAATTTTGTTCGCAAGGGCTTTCACAAAGCTGACCGTATCAATACTATCCTTCTTCGCTTCAACTCCGTAATAATTCTTTCCGTGGAAAACAAAGTTTTCTGCAACCTTTGCTGCTTTCTGACGATCATAAAACCAATCTGCCTGTACCGCGCCTTCAAAGTATAGGTCTTTACGAAATTCTATGATATCTCCGAGCCTCATTCCTATCTCCTAACATAATTCACTGTATAATAAGTCTATGATTTCTTCTTCTGTACTCAGTTTTCTTACTGCAAAAGGAGACATTTGCCGATTGAGCGAAATTATCTTCTTATCATGAAGTGCTTCCAAAGCACGGTACTCATCCTGCTCTGACCATCCAAATGGCAGACGATATCCAGTTTCTTCAATTTGATTGGCGGTTATTTCTGTTCTTGATACTTTTTTTTCTTCTTTTTCTTCTAACGTAAAGCCATCAGCCCATTCGTCCCAATATTTATAAAGAATATAAGCATATAAATAGACAAATTCCATATTCATGGTATGGCTTTGCCAAGAATAACCATCGGCAGAAATCTTTAGAAGGCCAAGCTGTTCAAACAAGCCTGTATATGTGCCATTAAACGGCGCTAAATTAACCTCTTTTCCAAAGTGAAGTTCCAATTCCTTATCAAAATTTGATTTTTTGATTTTTCCATGATATTTAGGAAAAAGTTCAGTAATTAAATAACTCCACAAATCTGCCCCGCTTCGTTTCCTTGTAAGCATGCAGTGTAAAAGTAAAAGCGTAAGATTTTCTATTAAGCCAGGATCTTCAGATAATACACACTCTCCAAGTCTAGTATATTCTAAATCGTATCTTTTGTTTGAAAGTTGTGCTGAAATTAGGCCCATATATTCCAAATAACAAATAGATGGAACCACTTTTCCACTACTTGCCCCGGTAGGTATACCTGTTATCTTTGATATTTCCTGTATGGTTTTGCCTGAACATTCAGGTAGGTCTGTTAATAAACTTATCAGACAATTTCTTTCGGGTTTGAAAGTCTGATGAAAATCAAGACCTTTAATTTCATTGTTCATAAAGAATTCCTATTAAGAGATAGAGGGAAGCTCTTGGGGAACTTCCCTCCTTGTCATCATTGTCTCTCTTCAAAAGAAGTCACTTTTGTTACAGTAGGTTTTCCAGGTTTGAATTCACCGTTTTTCTGAATCCTGTCTCCAACAACGATGCACTCACCTTTTTTTAGGCTTGTAAGTGGCTGTCGCCAATAATTTGCATCTGTTGGATTCAACAACCTTGCCATAGAAATAATTTCACTAGCAGTAGGTTTAAAGTATAGTTTAAAAGCAGCCTGCATAAGTCGCGTTATTTCGTCATCGTTGAGTATCTTTAAGGACTGTGTTGCATACCACGCAGACCACCCAAACTTCCTTCCTTCGGTAAGAATAAGCCCACTTGGAGAATTTTCCGCATGTGACAGATTCTGTGCTTCATCAAGTACGACAACAAATGGTTTATCTTTATTCCCATTCTTCTTCGTATAATGCCACATATCCCAAAGCATAAATTCTGTAATAATAACTTGAATCTCTCGTACAAAGCTGGTCAACTGGAAAATAGTCAATTTCCCAGTCTGACTATATAAGATATCGTTCCAATTACAGTGCTCATCAGAAAATTCAACACTATGAAGAAATGGTGTCATCTTTGATACAACAGATTTGGCGGATTTATTGGCACTTTCATTTAGCTCGCTTTCAAGGTATTTCATCGACATTTTGTCGCCATACTTTGAAATACCTGTATAACAGGCATCATAAATTGCCGCAAATTGCTGATCCCCAAAAGTATACACATGGGTAAGTGTGGACGCAATTCTCTGCGCTACGTCCGAGATTTTCTCAGGAGCCTTCATTCCAGCAACTTCGATTTCATGACGTTTAAACGGGTTGATCGGAACGCCAGTAAAGTAGATAACTCTATTGTCAATCCTTCCTTCCATTTTATCGAGAAATTTCTGCTCAAGCTGATCCATGCGGAAGCCTTCTGTATAATCAAAAACGACCATGGAAACATTCGATTTTGAAATCTCATACAACATGGATTGGATGCCATACGTTTTTCCCTGTCCAGAAGTACCGGTTATAAGCAAATGACGATTAGACAGTCCTTTATGTCCATATTCCCAATACACATCTTGTCCTGCACGGTCCTTTCCTATAAGCACTCTCATCATTTCGGGAGATGATTCGTTAGTTGTCGAAACCACTTCTTCACCATGCATATCTACACCAGACCCTTTTTCCTCAGCAGGTACAGCTATAGGCACAATGCCGGATTCAGGTAGTTTTGTCTCTTTTTCCGATTCGATTATAGGAACATCTTGAGCCAGCGGTAAATCATCTTTAATTATTTTTTTAGTAATAGTCTTTTTTCTGTTAATAATCTCTCTTTTCTTTTTCCTTAATTCGTTATCTACTGCTTTCTCAAGCTCTTCTTCAGAATCATCATCTATCTCAGTAAGGACATTCTCTTCGATGGTTACGAATTCTGAACTATTAGATCCAATCAGTATATTCTGAATATGTTCCTGTGGAATATTGCAGATTGTTATTCCATCTTCTTCTATACACGAATCTTCCTTACCAGGCTTATCGACCCAATATCCCAGTACTTTACCTTCCCACTCGATTTCAAATTCACCATCAAGTATTGACCTCAATTTGCTGGAAAGTTCTGCATATTCAGTACTGCTGTCAGAAAAAGTCACCTGTGCAAACACCAGAGCCCGGTATAGCTGGGCATACCAATATCTTCTTTCAATAGAGTCAGAATTTGGATCAAATAGTTTCTGAAGCTGGGAAAGCCCATGCTTTACTTGTTCTTTCGCTTTAGTAATATGCTTATTATAGTTCTTAAAAGAAGCTGTCTTGCATTCAATAACAGATGCTTTTAATCTGATACAGCCTTCGGAAGGAAGTACTGAAAGCATAAGAAAATCTGGACGCATGGACGTATCATTTGTAGCACTGTTATCAAACCAATGCTTGTAAGAATCGAGATGTATGATTACCTTAAGCGCAGCATCTATATTGAACTGTTTTTCACGTAAAGAAGTCATTACATATGCCATGAACTCATTGATGTTTGTGCCATTTTGATTAATGGCAGACAACATACTTATCCCATCAAGACTCCGAGACTCGTCCATAACATTTTTTACAGCTTTATCCAGTACTTCAGCATCCCATCTGAACAACTTATAAAGCCTTTTCTGCAATTTTTTCTGAACTGTTTCAAGAATAGAATTCCTTGCTGTAATCGTCAGATTATACTGACCGTACATTCCTTTTCCTGTACTGAATCCAATTACTGCGTAAGAATTATCCCCCGCTTTATCAGTCCTCAAAAGAGCTCCGTCCATGACCTTATCAATGCATACGACCCAATATGCCTTTTTATGCAGCATATCGATTATTTGCTTCGTCTCATTTTCAACACCGGTTTCCCTTACCGCTAAGAAAGTTCCTGTGGGTATAATTTCAGGATTTTTCTTATATCTGGCTACCTGTGTATATTTAAACGAAGCACTGAACTGTGTCTGTGTGATCTCAATCTTTCTCTTTTTTGAAGTCTTTGAAAGCGGTGATGGCTTATATACTATTGGAAATCTGCAATCGCTAACCTTCCCTCCTGTTTCACCAGGGTCAGGAATGAATCTGAATGTTTCTGCATGAAGCAGATCCATATTGAAAACAATGTCATTATTATCAGTAAGCAATTTATCAAGCTCATTCTTTTTGGACCATTCGTTTAAATAAATCCTGACGTTGGTATTTGCTTCTTCTGAAAAATAATCATCCATCCAGTAAGTAAGATAATTTTTCCCGCCTTTATTTTCCGGACGGACGAAAACACCTAACTTTAAGTCAATCAAAGCTTCAGAATCAGCTGAATGGATATCTTTTGTATATTTTGATATAGCAGAAATAATCGGCTGAAGGTCCGGAGGATTGATAAAAACAATACTTAAAGTGCATTTTACTGACGGCATGGCTTTATTGTAATCTGTAAGGATATCATAAATCATGCGAGCGTCGTCATTCATCTTTGTGAGCTCAGATGTTTTAAACTCCTCATCATAAATAGCTTCTTTACGAATAACATCCTTTACTCTTGTTTTAATGGTACTGACATTACGTTCATTTCCGTATACACAAAAATGGCCATAAGTGCCAAGTACTCCCATATAATCATTACCATCGGCAGGAAACAGGTCAATAGAAGACTGAATCTCTGTCATACGGCTAAAGTGATCTATGATATTATCAATGTTGAGTATAATCTTGTCTTCGTTATACTCACTTACTTTTTGGCTCAAGCCATCTAAAATAAATCTTTTTTGTGAAGCAATCTTTTGTAGCGCAGCCGGATGCCACGGCGGTATGATCACACATGCCGGCTCCATATCATCGCTTACATAATCAGTACTGTCCAAAATGACAAACGCCTGCAGAAAAACATCTTTTATCCACTGCTTATCTTCATCGAACCTTATAGAAAGGATCTTGTCAGCCACAGCCAAATATCGTTCATTCAGAGCCACCAAGGCACCATCATTGAGTGCATTATAAAAGCCTGTGAAAGCCAGCTTTCTTACAAAATTGCAAAATTCTGTTCCAAGATCCGAAAACAGAAGGGCAAGTTGCTTCAGATTATAATCACTGGAATCTGCCAGTCTATCGCTTAAATAGCGGTTAAGATCAAATGAAAGGTCCAAGGAATCTTCATCATATATGTCAAAAAATTCTTCTTCACTTTTTATGACCATCGTATTCCTAATTCTTCGCATGATGCCAAGTGGAATGCAGGATGCGAATGGAATGTAAAGAGATTCATTCGATGCAAGGTCTTTAAAATCATAAAGCCATGCTGCTTCGTTATCAAATTTCCAGACGAAAGAATAAAACATATCTCTCGGCTCGTCTGCTACTTCCTCCTGCAAAATATTACCGTTTTGATCTAGCAGATTAACTGAAAAATATATCTTGTTCAGTGTATTAGTACCTGTTGCTACGGTTACCGTATTCTCAACCTGTGTGTCAACTTTACCTGGATCAAAAAAATCAGGTGAAGTACAGATAATATCGACTTGATCATCATAATATTCCCATGTATTCTGATTGATAAATTCAAATATCCCATTTACATGAAAACAAATATTTTTCCATGCTTCAAATAGTTGTTTAAGCTTATCTTCATCATCTACATCAGTGTACCCGGTGACTATACTTGCGCTGGAAAAAGAAAAACTAATACTGGAAAGATCTGTTCTAACTGCGTCTTTTGCCTTTTTCAGAGCATATAAAGCAGACCTCATAATTACATTTAGAGGCTCGCCTGAAACATTTATTTCTGTTGTTTTTAAACGATCCGGCCCCGGGTCATTAGTCCTAAACTTTAAAATATCTCTGATTATCGAAAAGTCAACTTTAAGCAGCTTGAGTTGATTAGCAGGAACATTTTCTCCTCGAGCAAATTCAAGCAATGTATTAGAAAAATCCTCATATCCTTCAAAGTCATACTGTGCCCAGTCAATATCGTTTCCAGAATACTTACCATTTTCTGCATATGCAGATATCTTTTTAGCAAGCCCCTTATATGCTTTCTGCGACATCCTTTGGAACATTTTTCCGCTTATAAAGTCTTTTTCAGCATGCAGGAAATTAGTTTTTGCCCGGAAGTTCTGAGGTTTAAAGGGCTGTTCTGACCTTCCGGGAAGGCCCCAGTCGGTGAGAGATTTCCCAAATTCAGCACTGAAATCATAGATGCTATCAAACTGGTTGTACCATTTGTCTGCTATATCACTAAGACGACAAATATCAACAGGGCAATAGTCGAACAACGCTTTGTAGGCAGAATTGATGCATTTTCTATCATCATCTGATATTTCACCTACAAAACAATTTTCAAAAATCAGATCATATTTTTCATCCAAGCTGCTGATAAGCCAGTCAGGGGTAATCGTAAAGCAGTTTGCAAGGCCGCCGGTATCTTCTTCGTTTTCTGTACCTAAAAGAACCAGAATATCCACATTATGCAGATTTCGATAGTAGGTGACACTTTCTTTATCAGCTACCCATCCATTTTGCTGCACTTGCTGCACAAGTAGACTGCTGCTCTTTTTTGATAGCTCTTCCCATTTTCGTTTTGCCAGTTTTATATTAATAGACAAAGTACTGCCAGAATATCGTGCGCTTAGCTGTTTTGCAATTTCCGCATAAATAGCCAGCCGTTCAAAACCGTTTATAAGGATAATAGCCTCACTGCCTGGAGCAGGTTCTTTTTCTGCAATATGTTCTATTATCGAATTAACTATAAATTGCATTATTCCTCTCCTTCCAGCTCTTCGTAAGGGTTTACAACAATTGATGTTGCATCTGACAGCTCACGTAGAAATCCTGTTGCTTTCAAGAAATCCTGAAATGCATGAACATTCTCATTAAAACTGTTCGCGAGTGCACTATCAATAACTGTTGTATTGCCACTCAGTTTTTTATATTGAACAGGTCCGATGATAATACGATATTTTTCATACAGCTGTTCCAAGAACATATCTACTGTCATTTTTTCCTGAGGAGGAATCAAAGCCAGGACAAGAAACCGAATACAGTCTTCAGGTAGAGAAAACCTCTCGTAAGGTCCGGAAGTGGGAATGATACACTGAAGCTCTTTACCTTTTGATTTAAAAATATCAAACGAATCTTTACGGGCTTTTCTTATCTGCTTAAGCCGCTCCATTCCATCTTCACTCTCAGTATTTCTGGCAATAGCCGTAGTAAAAGTTCCCTGTACATTGCTAAAACTATTTGAAGCAATTTTTTTTACGATTGTTGCGGATGATCCCGTTACATCCATAATCCAACATTCGCGTTCCTGCCCAAGATAGTTTGTTGTTGCTACAGAGAGCATACGCATTATCTGGATCATTACTCCTTTAGACAGAAGTTCTATCTTTTTAACAGGATGCATACGGCATGACATATAGTTTATTAACTCATCTACACTATCAGCAGCAATACATTTATATGCATTTTCCGGGATAAATGATATTCCAATTCGCTTAGTAGGATGTTCAATATACTGCATATATTCTTCCCACGTTTCCTGAACGAAATTGGCGATGCTTGAGAACTTCTTTCCCTTCTCTACCAGTTGCTCTTTGAAGAGCCATTCAAGCCTCTCTTTCTTTTCAGGCTGTCCCTGGAGACCTTGGAGGATATGCAAATAGTATAATTCGCCCCCTCGAGCAAGAAAGTTTCTTTTATCAAAATCAAACTCTTCATCAATTTTGGCTCTTTCTTTCTCATCCCTATAGGCTTCTTCAAAATTTAAGTTCTTACGTTTAGCCTTTTTAGGCATCGCTTCACAGAAAATGACTTCTGGACAAAGCGGCAGTATGGCCTGAGCACACCAAGTTCGTTTCTTGAGAATGACAGCATATCCATGAAGAAGATCCTGCAAAGACTCTAAAATGTCCATTTTTTCATCTTCTTCGCAATCATCAATTTTTTCCTTGAGAGCTGACATCATTTTGTCATAAGCATCTCTATCAACTTTCAACACATCATTTTTTTTATTCTTGTCAAAAAAGATAAAGCGCTTGAGTCCCATTCGGGGCTGGACCTTATAATACAGATTCCCTTTTGCATCCGGATCATGAAAACTAAGTGCGGGTTTGGGATTGTTTCCTTCATTATCTTCTGAAACAAAAATCAGCAGAAACTCTATCAGATATTCATAAAGTGTCTGATCCGCATGGAAACGATTACCATAAATAGATGAAGCGATTGCTTTTTGGGCGCTCTTAGCCTGATAGTTTTCAGGATATGTTTTTATATCAATTCCCATCTGCACTCCTCCTACTGTAATATTATCTTTCCATCTTCGATTGTTAAGGATTTCGGTGTGAAGCCTTTATTATCCATAACCAAAAGATCCAGCTTGTCGTCATCCGTATCGGCAAGCTCCAGAAGTCGAGATTTTAGATTCTCTATGCCATGCGATAGTTGTGGATCAATACTTGTATCAATAACGCCATTTTTCAATTCTTCAAAATGATCGACCATCGGAAGGGTAAGTTGACATACTTTCTTCTTCTTAATCTTAAGGATCAGATTATTACGATCTTTATTTAATTCTGAATCCCTTTCTGCAGACAACTCAATCTCTCCTGAATTAAGAATACCTGCTATCAATTGAACGCTTTGCGTAATTCCACTTTCCGTACTCATCGTAATCGGTATCATATGGTCGCTGCCGATTACTGTTCCCTGATAAATCATCTTAAGTGCATCAATCACAAGATTTTTCTGGGATTTTGTAGGTTTTTTTCCTTCATTCCGCACATATAAATATGGAATAAACTCTCTTGAAAAAATGTCTTCTATATCTCTTATATGCTGCTCCTTCGTAGCAATACTCAGGAAAAGATACATGCGACGAAGTTCATCATCAAATTCTTTACAAAGCTTCGTGAGATCATTGGTACTATCTATAATCTCATTTACAGAAGCACCAAATAAATCTTTATAGTTCCTTCTTATTAAAAGTTCTTCATCCGCCCGCATTCTCTTTAAAAAAATCGAACTATCTTTAGCCTTCTTAACTGCAAGAACATTGTCTGCAAGAGGATTCGAAACAATTCCTTCATAGCCGAAGAAAAGATTAGGGAATAATTTTTCATGTGCTATTTCCGGGCTTATATCACTGCAGTCATCACCGCCTGTCATCATATAGGCGAGTTGTTCTGTCATACTTCTAATGGTTAGTCTGGTACCATATTCTGTCTGCCAGATATAAAAGTATTCTATGAACTCCAGAGCCCTTTCCTTGTTCTCCTCAAGAAGATTTTTGTTGCGAACGATATGACAGAAAGCCCGTTTGGGACAGCTTTCACATGAATGCCATAATTCAGGAGAAATTATTTTTGTAAGGTATTGTTTTGCAAACCCTGTATTCTCTATGGCTGCTACATTGATTACTGCCATCCTGTATCCATACAGATTTTTAATCTCACCATCATTTGAATCCATAGCTTCTATCAATGCCATTTTTGCCTTATCACCATCTTCTTTCTCAGAAAATAAGGCTCCAAAAGTATTAATCAATGGTCCTGTATTCGCCACCATGAAAACATACTTGCCCTGTGATAAAAGGCTAATTGCATTTGATAGGATTTCCTTCTTTTTGCTATCCGAAAGCTCCGAGAAGTCTTTTATGCAACAGATGGATTTTCCATTTTCTGAAAGAACTTCCTGCACGGGTTCTAGTAAAGATGCTTCAGCTCCCAGGCGGTCTATGACCTGAAACATGATACTTGTTTTACCATCTCCTGCATGGCCTGTCAGAATAATAATATGAGGTTCATTATTATTGATTGAAGAAATGATATAATCACAAACGCCAATCGGTACCATAGTTTTTGCATAGTATGGGCTTTCTATGTTTCTTTCTCCATATGCATTTTGATTCTGTGCATAATAGTTATGAAGTCCATTAAGGTATTTTACGAATTCGTTCATTGTAATCTCCCAACACCTTACAGTGTTTTCAGCGCCTCAATAAGGCAATCAATGTCTTCTTTTGTTGTAAAAAGCCCTATTCCAATCCTTACAGTCCCTGTATAAGCTTTATCTTTCAGATATTCATGGATAAAAGGTGCACAATGATATCCCGTTCTAACAGCGATATCAAATTCATCATCCAGGATATTTCCTATATCATCAGATGTATAACCATCTACTACAAAGGACACGATGCCAAGGGTGGAACCATCGCTGTATGTCCCCATAAGCTTTATGTTAGTTAGACTGCTTAGTTTTGTGAGCAGATAGTCGGTCATTTCGACAGAGTGTTGTAAATGTTGTTTTTGATCAACTACAGACAGTGCCGCATGAAGCCCCGCCACGGCAAGAATATTCTGGCTTGCAGCTTCATATCTTGCAGGAGATCTGTCAGGCATTTTTAGGTTCAACGAATTGCTCCCTGTACCTCCCGCAAAAGTCACCTGTAACTCAATGCCATGTTTTAAAGCAAAACCGCCTATGCCAAAAGGACCATATAAGGTCTTATGACCGGCAAAGCAGATGATATCAGTATCATTTGAAGTCATATCGATATCTACGAGGCCCGCAGCCTGTGCTGCATCCATAATGGTTACCGCACCATATTTTTTAGCAATATGGAAGACCTGTTCTGCCGGAAGAATGTATCCGGTTACATTACTTATTTTATTGATGATAACGATTGAAGGTGCTTTTTGTGTGAAATGATACTCGGTCTTTTTTAGGTCTATCTTCAGATCATCGTCTAAAGGGATAAATTCGATGTCAAATCCATATTTCTCCTGGAGCATATTTATCGTTCTGGCAACTGCGTTGTGCTCATAAGGAGAAATATATACAGTAGCTGTTTCATCATGCACTAACCCGTCAAGTATCTGGTTTATAGCGTGCGTGATGCTCGGGGTCAGGATAATATCTGCGATTCCCTGTGCATGAAACAGCTTAAGTAGAAGTAGCCGTGTCTCATCAATGATCTTTGCTGCTTCTTTCGCAGCCTTATAGGAGCCTCTTCCCGCATTAACTGCGAGCGTGCGATTTATCCTATCCATTTCAGAATAGACGAATTCCGGCTTCGGAAATGTTGTAGCAGCATTATCTAAATAAATCATCGTATCCTTATCCCATTAACTTCCTGACCATTTGCATCAGGATGCCGATCTTTTCGTTGTTTTCAAGTGAATCACCATATTCTTCCATCATGTCATCCAAAGCATTCTGGAAGAAGTAGCCTGAAGCAGATAGATTATCAGGATCAAAATCATAAAAACACTCTTTTGCTCCATCACTTGTAGTAATAATGATCTTTTGTTCCAAGCTAGTATCCGTCTTTTGACTCTTCTCATCTATCTCGGACATTAATGAATGAAGACCTGACGTAAAGACATTTATAGAGTTATCATTCCAGTCTTCAATAAAGAAGCCTGTGATCTCTTTTGAGAATCTTTCTGCAATTTCTGCAGCATTTGTCAATTCGATTTCTCTGATAATGCCCAATAGTCGTTGAGAATCTGCTGAAAGTAGACTGCTCTTCACATTATCTGGAAGCCCGTTATACCATTCTTTTATACATATCAGGAGATCATCTTTTTCATCAAGAGACAAACCTGCCCGAATGGCATTTACTGCGTTTTCTTTAACCTTATAAATATGAAAGTCCAGTTCTTCTTTTATTTTTTTTACAGAATCGAACGTTTCTGCAAAACTCTTTCCGTTAAACATTTTAGGAATCAGATCAAACAGTACCTCACGCGGATTGACTGGCCCATTAAATATCTTTCTGAAGGAGTCTATCTTTCTAATGTCCTGTCCTATATAGTCAGGATTCCTAAAAGTCGTAGATGTTTGCGGTAGTGACCTGTACCATGACTGTATCGTACATGTCAGTTTTGACAACCTATGCCTGTTCTCAATACCCCTACAGTAAGACCTGTACTCCCAGAATAACTTTTCTAAATCTTCAATATATTCAAGTTTCTGGCCGGTCTCCTCTTCAACATACAGGGAATAATCTTCCGGTTTCTGCATGATATTGGCCATAAGCGGCGCATCAATAGCGAGCTCCTTCTTGCCAAGATAAACGACAGGCATATCTTCAAGCTCAGTGAGCATCTCTACAATAAAAACAGGTATGGGGCCTTTTCGCATTCCAAAGGGAGCTTTAGTCAACTTATTGATCAGCTTTGAAAAAGGTACTTTTTTTCCTTTACTTTCATGGATGAAACTAAGGACCTCTTTTTTTACTAAAAGAAGGTTTTCATCATCTTTGGTATGAAGCATCAGGGCCCTATATATCGTTGATTCAGCGCTTGTCCCCGTCTCATACTGTTCGAGATTCCTGCCATATAAAATATTATCCATAATGGCAGTACGGGCTTTGGACACTTGTGCAGAAATTGAATGCCTATTGATTAACTCGTGGTTGATCATTGGAGCTTTTGTATACACATCATCGCATATATCACTGATTGCTCTATTGATTCCCAAATGAGTTAGTTCTATTTTTTGAGGTCCATCAAATACCACACTGATGGAAGAAACCGCCTCTTCCATCCACTGATTAAGGGATTCAATAAGCTCACTTTCAAGACTATGCAGTTCGGTCAGGATAATTTCATTTTCAGATACAAATACTTGATCGTTCTGTAATCGTCTTACTGCAAGCAGTGTCCTGGCAGAATCTGCAATATTACAATCTATTGAAGGTATACCAAGAATAATATTATGTTCGCTAAGACAAGCAGCATGCTCTATAAGGGCATTATGATCTGCCTTGGAGTTATAGCAGATAACGGTTACATACCCATCCGGTTCATTTTCATCCTTCAGATAATCAGCAGATCCTAAGGCATTAAATGAATCCTCACTCATAAAAATGATCCTGTAATACCTAGTCATAAAGTGATCTTGGTTATACTTTTTGGGAAGGATATACCGTTTTCTACAGACATCGTTTAGTACAACAGGTACATCGACTTTGGAATAGTATTTAAGGGCACAATCGGTCACCTCATTTTCTACATTTACACTTATTTTGCTTTGAAATTCATATGACGCTGTTTTTTTCTTATATGCAATTATTCCCTTGTTGATAAGTGACTCAATGGCCACTTCGAAATCAGTTTGCGTCATACCCGAAGCCAGACGCAGAAACATTGCATTAGAAGGGATATCATCAGGCCTGTTGACCATTTTTATAATAGCGAGACTCTTAATAATATCCTGCTCTTCCTTATCATTTAGTTTTGAGAGAGCATAGTCAGCTTTTAACCACTCGTTATGGACCGCTGTATTCTTTTCTCCTTCAAACAGAGGAAGAAAAAATTCATAGATAAGTTCCGTTCCTGCATAAGAAATATCGATACATCTGTCTATAAATGAATTCAAGCTATAGAATTCTTTTCCCGACAAAAATGTAAACAGTGTTCTCTCGTTCTGTGCAATTTTTTCTGAGAGACCCATAAGGAGCAAAGTAGCGAGAGGAGTAAGTGGAAAACAGCCTTCACCTACGATCCTATAAAAGTCATTCTTTTCAAACAATGAAGAAAACTCAGGGATACTGTATGATTCCCTAAGAAGCATTTTGAAATTGTCAGTATTCTTCCATTTATTGAACTCTTTTTTCTTGCCGATCGCATCTGCTATCAATTCATAGTTGTTCTGTGAAGAGACCACAAAAGGAATTTCTGTCAGCCTTCCTTCAACACCACGGAATGCATTCATAACCGTTTTGGAAAGCGAATCTCCGTAAGCACGAATTGCTTTATGTGCGACACAAGTTAGATGCAGTTGTTCATCTTTGGAAGAGTTACATAGTTCACAGATGTCCTGTAGCAGCTTCATATCAGCCGAGAAACCTTCTTCAGCGTGTCCTTCGATATATTTGCTGAATTCATCAAATATGACATAGATACCAGTGAAGCCATGTTTTTCACAGATAAGACGATTGATAGATCTATATACAGATATCGTTTCGTCATCAACCAAAGGGTTAAATTCGCTGCCCGATGTGAGCAGAGGATGATACCTTCTGAAATCATCAAGCGCAGTATAATCATACGATTCCAGATTTCTGATAAAAACATCTACAGGAACATCACAAAGTGATTCCAGTGACGCATATGTTGAAGGATATAATTCTTTCCACTGCCTTATAGTTTTAATCGCCTCGGAAAAGTAATTATCCGGAACAATATCCTGAAGGCCTTCTCTTTTGAGAGCCTGATTAAGACTTCTGACGAAAGCTTGTGGCAGATTCCCACTGTTCGTGTTGATGATGACGGGAAGAAATTTATATCCTTGATTTATCTTCTGTATCTCTTTTGCAGCATCTTCATCAATGTTCTGTATTTTCTCAATCAATGTGTATAATTCATCAGAACTATTACCTGATAAGATTTTCATCAGAACCAGAAGCAGATGGCTTTTACCCTTTCCATACGGTCCAATTAATATGTTGGCACGTCCGCCGGAAAAACCGGAGACTTCTCCAAGATAGCTCTTCAGGAGATTTATGGAAGATCTTGTCGGGATATAAGCATTAATCTTATTCTTGTCATTCAGGTCGAGAAGAAGGTTTACAGACTTCTCAAACCGGTTGTCAATTTGTACGAGATCTGATAGTCTCATTTGGCCCTTCCTCCCTGGTAATAAGTATCTATAACATCAGTTTTTGTCATATCTTTACATTTAGCGGGATAAATAATATCCAGCCCCGCAGTTCGGTTGACTGTTATATAACCGGCGTTCTGGAGCTGATCGAGATATTCATTTACTGCGATTCGGTTAAGGTTCAGAACTTTTCCAGGCATATTATCTGCATCCGTTAGATGATCGATTTGCATGCTTCCATCTAAATTTAGCTTATCTATGATAAGATATAGAATAACAAGCTTGTCTAAATTATCATACGAGGGACGTTTTTTAACAAAACGATTCCCAACACGTTCAACAAGCCCCAAGTCCTCAAAAGGACTGGGACGCTTATCTTCTGGGTCATCTTCAGGACTGCCGCCTCTTGCATACATAGAAAGAAGTGCACTGCAATCATCTTTTATCGATCTCTCTGAAGGATTTTCATCGCCGGTGCATTCTATGATGAGGGTCTTTAATAATTCTGCAAGTTCATCTCGGACAAAAGGGGTGGTGAGATTTATCCGATTAAAAAAAATATTCCATGAGGTTGCATTGTCGAAATTACAGACAATGTTTGCATGAACTATCCAAAGAGTAAAAATATCCTCTATATAGAGATCTTTATTTAATATAGCTGTACCCAGATCAGTGAGACGAACCCCTTTTGCAGAGCTTTCAGAAGTAACTCCAGCAGTCTTCATCCAATATCTAATAGATTTTGCCATATTGGTACCCACACCAAGAGCATCTGCACCACTGTTTGTACTGTACAATTTGCAATTCTCGGATACAGCTTTGATTCCTTTAGTGAGCCAACCTTCTCTAAGGACGAAGGATTCGTGGCCTTTAAGCCTATATTTTATCTTTTTCATCTTTTGCCTCAGCGCTTAATACAAAGCACTTTTCTAATATAGCATCCCCCATCGAAGTGGTTGATACAGTTGCCACATCTGACACATTTATCATTTGATATCTTATAAGACACTAGTCCAGCATGGTCTGTCACAATGTCAATAGCACCGAACCTGCATGCACTTTCACAGCCAAGACATCCCATGCACATCTGATATTTTGTAATCTGACATTTTATCTTATCTTCAACAGCTTTAATGCTTTTACAATGTCCTGTACTTTTATTAAGGATACTTACCTTCAGCTGCGTTGCACCGATTTTTCCTTGGAGCTTTAAAAGCAGAGTACCATCTTTATCTACGACATAGACTTCTCCAAGACGTTTATTGCCTAAAGAATAGTTTAAATATCCAAAGGGCTTAAACAATTCATAGAGTTCTTCAGAAATTGGTTTCTGAAGTTCAAAATTAATAGTATTTTCCTGTAAAGCACATGGTTCAAAGGTCAGTACAGATGTTTTCGCATATTCAACACCGTCACCGCCCTGTCTTGCCTTCCATTTTCCTTCATTTACATATATTTCTGGGTCAGGCTTTCCTAACTTGATTGCAAACGATAACAGGAAATCATGCCATCTCTTATACTGTTCCGGCATATATATCTTGGATAGGAATTCAGACCATATACTGTTATTAGGGCACATCCAGCAGCCAACACGGGTATAGCCATTTCGGTATGCTGTATTAAAATCAATTCCTGTAAATAAGATATATAGCCATACATCAAAATCCAGCCAATCTATAATTGGTGAGATCGCCCGCTGTACTGCTATTTTTGAAGTATCAGAAGCTCTGTCATACTTACTACGCGATGAAGATTCGCTTCTACGAATTCCGTAAAATGTCAAAATCTGTTTTTTGTTTTTAAACAACGTTTGTATTTTACGCTGAATGGCTCCAGTCTTAAATACAGTACAGCACCAGCGCATCTGTCTTGAAGGACTTCCTAAAGTCTCGGCCAATTCGTAAAAGTCTTTATCTTTGTTTCTCGATGTGATAATTGGTGTCTTAGGATGCTCTTTACGGAAGCGTTTCACATATTCCGCAGACTCCGGAAATTCAAGAGTAGTATCCCCATATATATGAAGGATTTGCTGTGTTCCTAATGCCCGCAGTACCAAATCCGAGACAACGGTACTATCTTTGCCTCCACTGAAAGAAACAAACATATCTGTCAGTTGTGCACCATTGGTCATACTTCGGATGTAGTCCATAGCTTCCGAAGAAATATACTCATACCGGTTACGGTTTGCGATAAGTGTCTTCTTTATGTAACTATTGAAAACATCATATGTATTATCAGACGATAGCTGATTTAGCTGCTCTCTGATTGATTCAACATCCATTTCTTTTGTCTGACCTACAGAAAATTTTATCTTTTTACCATCAGCATAATAATAATTTCCTGCCGCATTCCAAACGGATGAGTTTTTATATTTAAATGGTTCACCAAGCATTATTTCCAAAAGAAGTCTTTCTTCCGGAAATACAGGCCTAAGATCTGAACCGATTCGACGTGTGGACTTTCCGCAGATTGGGCAGACATTTTCATAAACAGGGATATTACAGCAATCACACCAGTTAATAGCTGATTCACATATCTCTGCTCTTTCTCCGCAAATCGGACAGACAGATGTTTCTGTATTAAAATTACATGCTTTACAATAATACTTAATCATAAAAAGTATCCATTACCTTGGCAACAACCTATAAACTATGCGTATTAGCCATATTGGCTTTATTTCATCACTACCTGTTAGATAATATATATTAGCCAACTATTTATTATTGCTTATTACTTAAATCTGTCTCTGAAAAAGTAAACATAATATTGAACAGTACACTTTAACAATTGTTCACAATATCTATAATTGCAAACTGTTTATCCACAAATTTGGACAAAGAAAAGTATTAGCATATATAAACATACAACTTTTATAGTTTTTTATTCTATATGCAAAATAATACATTACTAAACTAACATTTTCTCACAAAAATAAGGTCGCTCTAAAAGCGACACCGCTAAATAAGCACATTTTCTCTATGCTTTGTTTCAATTATCCTCTATAACACAGTGCGTAATTCAATGGAGAAAACAAATTCCTCTTTCATGATATCTTCAAATCAATGTAAACGTGATTTTCTCAATTCACAGAATCCCTATTCTGGTTATATTTTCATTGTGATTAACATCTCCTTAAGCATATGATGTACATCTATCACATACTCTAAGCAATTCTTTGCAGATGTAATCGTCAGTCTATCCCTATGTGCTGATGGATTTCTATAATCCAAACGTACCTTTTCTATAAAACGATAATCTTTTTCTAACTTCCTCTCTACTTTCGAATGTTCCGAAAACTTAAAAAGATGATTCTGTGCATAATCAAGAAATTCCATCCTTGCTGTTCTGTTAGCAGTTGTATAAGCAATTATATTTCTATATGCATCATAAACACGCTTATAACCTAACACAGAAACAACCGACCCTAAAGTAAACTCGTTATCGGAAATTACATTTCCAGTAACCATTCCTCGATTCCGCTGTCTGAGTGCATCCGGCCATTGAGATACTGAATTATATTTTTTGGAAAGATAATCTTTGTAAAATAGGAAGAACCTTTTTGTTGTTTCAACCTCAAGAGCCTTCGTAACAAGCAGGCATACACCTGAATAATCAAATGATGCACCATCCTTTAATCGTGAATTTCTCAAAAAACGGTAACGCAGGTAATTAGATTGCTTTATTATTGATGGCGCTCAGTGCCGAAAAAGCGCGTAAAATCAAC
>OCTX014528368.1_pt1 | contig 22191 bp, 23 predicted proteins | sample 1539691 | NCBI WGS metagenome assembly OCTX01 (sample SAMN02144231, study PRJEB22623) | gut metagenome | biome: sheep rumen | host: Ovis aries | place: New Zealand
TTTTTTATTTTCCTAAATCAAGTTTTACATAGAAATGTCTCTCTCGCTTATCAACTGGTGGAAGTTGCATATAATCACCATATAATTTCGTCAAATAAGTATCAGTATCATGAGGAAGCATAACCTCTAATCCTTCAAAACTACCTATCTGAGGTGGATAAAATGTTTCTGATTTTTGCATTTCATACTGAGACATCTCGCAAGTTGGCACGGAACTCCACTTTGTTTCCTTAGTACAATACGCTAATCTATTATGCCAATTGTACCAACATTTTTGTCCAAGTATCGAGCAAACCATACCAATTGTCCATCTTATCCCATAATAAATTTTATCTTTAAGTGTAAACTGAAAAGCCTTCCTAAACAATTTATTCTTTGTTCTATATATACTGACAGAGATAGCACATATTCGAATAGCATCTAAAGCATAACATTTCATTAACCTGACAAAATTGTTATTAGGCATATAATCTATGGGGTAAATATCTATCCTCACTCCGTTAGCATCTGGACGATTAAGATCGTCAGCACAAATCATAATTGTTCCTTTTTTTATGACATTGACAAATAAGGTTTTGCTCTGCTCTTTTAGACCAGGAGCCGACAAAATGTATTTTTCACTCAATTCTTTATCAAAGACTTCTATAAACTTTTGATAGTCTTTTCGTGGCATTATCATGTCAAAATCATCATCCCATGGAATAAAACCTTTATGACGAACGGCTCCAAGAGCCGTCCCTTCACCAACCATTGCTACTAAATCATACTTTTTACAAACTGCATAAACATCTTTATACATTTCTAGAAAGCACTTTTTCAGTCGCTCCAACTCCTCATCAGTTGTCTTATAGAAAAAGTCAGTATTTCTCGCTATTTCATTCAAATAGTATTGTGTACGTTGCATAATTATACTAATCTTTACAATTTATTATATTTAACTATTAATTTATAGTGTCAATAACATTATCTGTTTTTTACATTAAATGCAGAAACTATCGGTCTCCCTATCCATGCTTGTGGAGTATTCAAGCCAAAAATATAGGCTATAGTAGCCGCTATATCATATTGCAATACAGATTCTCGAATCTCATTATTTTCTTTCACATTTTTGCCAAAAATAATAAGTGGACTTTCCATTTCTTCCAATGTCTTGCCCCCATGAGTTTTTTCTCTTCCCCCATGATCACTGGTAACAATAAAAATAGTTTTGTCTATAATACCTGCATCCTTGTATGACTGGCAAATGGTCTCAATACTCTTATCGAGAATCGAGAGTGAATGATAATAATCCTCAGATTCAAATCCTTTCGAATGACCATAATGGTCTGGAAAATCATAAACTATTGTACAAAAGGTTGGCTTCTTATCTTTAACATAATTGCAAACGGAAGTTGTTATTTCTGTCTGCCAGTCTTTTCTATTACCCTTAGGGTACCAACCAATATGATTAATCGACAGGGTGTCTTCAACATATTTAATTCCTTCCCAGTGAAAGAACAATCCAATCTCAGCAGCTTTTCTTTGGACACGAAGAATTTGGGAAATAGTTGGAAAAATCTTATGTTCCCCCAACACCATCGAGGGAATTTCCGGTGTCTTAGAATTCCACTGTGTATAACCATGTATTTCAGGACTAGCTCCCATAAACATAGAAGCCCAGTTTGCTGCACTCGAAGAAGGAAGCACTGAGCGCTTTTTCAATGTCCAGCTCCCCTTTTGCATCATCTTTTTCAAGAACGGCATATCCGCATCAGCAAGACTATATGCACCCCAACCGTCTAAACCAATCAAAACGACATGAACATCTGAGGGAAAAGCTTTCTTTTTTGCCGAAAGCTCTTCTGCGTGGGAAAGAAGCACAAGCCCACAAACAACTATTGCCAAAACATAACTTCGGAAATGACACATCATCCTTTTAATATTCATTTCCAAAAGAAAGAATTTACATCATGAGCAACCCTTTTCTCCACAGGAGGCAATTCCATATAATTCCCGTATAAACTTGATAAACTAATTTCGTATTCCTCCATAATATAAAACATACCATGTTCAAATTGATGAAGAACAAATTTATCCATAGAATGTCTTGGCTGCCATTCTTTTAGGCCATTTTGCATAGTTGTGTAATTTGCTAAATAACAACTGTTTTCAAAAGGATATTCCTTACATTTTTCTATATAACGTATTATATAGTCTTGTGGAATAAAAAGCGATAATAATTTTCTGATGCAGAGTCTTAATTTAAGCTGTATAGATGAGGCTTTCTTAATAGACATCGGCAATCTCGCCCTGCTCAACAATGTCATTCTCCACCCCAAATACATTTTTCTTATTTTTCGTTTTGCTTCTTTTTCATCTGAAGGCGCACCATCTATGGGTAAGATATCAACCCATAGACCTGTTGGCGCTTTTTGCCATGGACCTAATCCTGTGTCAACATATGTCTTCTCCATTTCACATACTCTCGCGAAAGCTATGCCTACATCCTCACAACCTTTGATCTCCCGAGAGAATAATTTATACCCTTTCTCTGATTTATAACTATGTATAAATCGTTCATATTCGGGACGTGACATTTGTATATCAACATCGTCGTCCCATGGTATAAATCCATTATGACGAATTGCGCCTAACAATGTCCCCCCACCTAAAGAATACTTAATATCATTGTTAACACAAAAATTATGGATATCTACTAGGATGTCATACAAAACAGAATGAACATCTTTTAAAGACATTGGCTTCATATTTTACTAATCTTTTAAAAACATTATTAGTCTCTCAAACATTCTCTTCAACTCGTATCGTGGCTTCCATCCTAGTGCCTTCAGTCTATTTGAAGACAAATGCAATTTCGTCACTGGAGCGTATCCCATATTGTCATTCAATTCAATTTTGACATTGACCTGGGGATTGAAGTTTTCTTTCATAAACATAGCAAGATCCCTAATGCTAATATAAGTATCCTCATTAGCTACATTGTATGCATTACCATTTACACCTCGTAATAAGATATATAGAATAGCTGAAATACAATCCGTTGTATAGCAATATGGCTTCGCAGAATCGCCTCTGGTATGTAGGATGATGTCTTTTTTTTCTATAACGCTCCTCGCGAACTGTGCAAATACTCTATTGTCATTTTCTGAGATACCTGCCCCAAAAGTCTGTGTAAGTCTGGCTGCTTTAGCAGGAACATCGTATTCACTTGCAAAGGCGTAGCAAAGATACTCGCCTATCCTTTTTCCCATAGGATATGAGGATCGGGCTGACATCGGGTCAAGATATCCTTGCATTGATTCGTCTAACAATCTGTCGTCAAGAAATTGCCCATAATATTCCAAAGATGAAACAAAAACGAAACTACTTGCCTTAGTGGTCTTGGCTAATTGAAGCAGGTTAAATGTCACATCATAAGCAATGCCTAACGTCTCAACAGGATGCTCTTCCATAAACTTTCCGGCCGTAGGACTGGCACAATGAATAATATAATCGAAGAAGTCATTTTGGCTGCCAGACCACTCCTTCAAAGAGGATACGATTTGAACATTAAGGCTTCCAATTTCATCACCAAAAATAATCTTGGCTTTCTCCAAATCACGGACTGGTATGGTAATATGGATATTCTCTTTTAATGCCATAAGACATTTTACCAAAATGGACCCAATCAGTCCTGTAGCTCCTGTTATCAAAAAAGATTTCTCATGCAGTTCTTCACGCAATTCAAAGTGTTCGACAAACTGCTCAACATCTTCCTGCAAAACACGGTAATTCATCTTCAAAATCAAATCAATTTTTCCAACTAGAATCCGAAAATCTGTTGATTTTCATGTACCTCAACCATTGCCTTGAAGACAAAGTAGTCAGTTGGTGTCGTAATCTTGATATTCTCCATCGGACCAATTACCCTGCCTAGTTTATGTCCATAATAATGCATCATGGAACAAGAGTCTATGAAATCGCCCTTTCCTTCAGCCTTTGCCTGTTCATGAGCTTCTAAGATGTCCTTCAGATAGAAGCTCTGAGGTGCTCGGGCTATAAGAGAATTTGACCTAGTAGGAATCTCCAAACTACCATCAGGCTGACTAACAATAAATGTTTCTGTCGCTGGGATACAAGTGATACAACTACCTTCTTCTTTAACCTTTACTATATTATCAGTGATAGTCTGTTCTGTTATTAGAGGTCTTACGCCATCATGAATGAGAACGATATCATTGTCATCACATGAAATCCCTTTTGCTGCAACAAGTCCTTTATATATTGATTCTTGTCCTGTTTCTCCACCTGAAACTATATTTTTGACCTTGTTAATTTCGAACTTATTGAGCATCTTTTCTAGAAAAGGAATCCAATCCTCAACACAAGCCACCACTATCCCATCTATCATTGGATGATTATCAAACAACTCTAATGTATATATGATAATTGGCTTTCCTTGATATTCCAAGAACTGCTTGGGACGCGATTTTGTATGCATGCGCCTACCTGAACCGCCAGCAAATATTACTGCTATATTCATAATTATGACTCAATTAAATCAATTAGTATTTGTTTCTGTCGTTCTAATGAATTCTCAGGGTATAGTTTAATGATTTCATCAAACGACAATTGCTTGCCCTTCATATTTTTGCAGAAAGTCTCAACTTTCTTAACTGCATTTTCATCTTGTCTACCTATATTTAATCCCAAGGGATATTTTTCTATCATGTCATATTGGGAATCTTTATAATAGAAAAAATTAATAATAGGACGACCTGATGATAATAGTTCGAGTGTTTTACTTGGTAACTGGTTCTCGCAATTATTCCCGATATTAACTAATATGTCATATTCACTACAAATTTTTTCCTTATATGTATTGACATCTACACTATCGTGAATCACAATCTTATCCGATTCATATTTCTTCAAAATATCCATACACTCAAATGAACGAACATACATATCCAGATGTATACTGGAAATTTTTGAAATGACAGACAACATATATTCCGGATTTCTAATTACCCTATATAATGCGCCCGCATATATAAGTTTTACATCTTCATTCTTGTTATCTGGAAGCGATTTGCACTCTGGCAAGAGTTTCTCCAATACAAATTTAAATTGAATGGTCTTTTGGGATGGCTGATAGAACCTCTCTATTGCATCTGTATAAAGATTCTCTGTAAAAATATTGTAATCGGCAGAGTCATAAATATGCTTCTCCTTTTTAAATAAAGAATGGAATCTCTTTTTTTCATTAAATTTAAATCTTTTATACTCCAAACTCGAAAAGGAAATTGGATCTGTTACAAACGTTATCCATTTCACATTAGGATTAAGCTCCTTATATTTAAGTGCAGCCTCATGTAAATATAAAAAAGCGCCAGAGATAGATATAATAGCATCAATATTCACTTTTCTTGAAATCTCCTGTATTATGTCATATCCAGCCTTTTTCATATATTTCAATCCGCTATATGGCTCTTTTAGTCCCATCAAGAAACCTCTCATTTTTAGTGCATAAAACAACGCTTTGTTATAATAAGTAGGAGACTTCTTATACATATCTTGATATTTCAACAGCAAGGGCCTCCATCTATCATACATGTAGTAAACATCTATATCTGGATCTGAAAATGGCTCAAATTTATATCTCGTGGGTAAAGCTATTATATGAAAATGATAGGATCCTTTTAATATCTGAATGTATTTATCCATCAATGCCGATACAGGAGACATATCAGGATAATATCCTAAAGTGATGATAACAATATTCTTCATTTTTCCAACCTATGATTTAATATAATCTGATGTTATTGATCGCATAATCTGAGAATATCGTGTGATAATTCATATAACTAAAGCATTAGTGTTCTAATTCAACACGAAATACTTAGTTAATAACATGCGTTTTACCAACTGCTAGATGATCCATATTTGTTTTACGGGAGAACACCAATTGTGTAAAATACAGCATCAGCATTACAAAACATTCAAATGCAGTGTTTCTATTAATAAAAGTACCCTTGAAATTTTCAAAAAACATAGAAAAAATAAGGGTAAGAAAAAGAATATTGGGAACTTTTTTATAAGCTTTCTTAACTAAAACGAAAACCATAAAATACAAAAGAAAACAATAAAACACACCACCATAACATAATTGAATCAAAAAACCAATGTCGGTTCGGTCGCCGAATTTCGGTTCAAAAACGGAGTAACCTTTTCCAATACACCATTCTATAAAATCATTTGGCCAAGCGGTAGTATTCAGTAATGTATCTAATGTTCCTCCAGAAGTACCTTCCCCAACTTGGAAAAAAAAGTCGTATACCCATGATAAAGTTTCATAAGGAACCAATTCCTCTATATAATTTATCCATAGGGAAAAAACCACAAGAACTAAAAACATTAAGTAAAAATAATACTTAATTTTCCTAAAGGAGAGCACAAACAGAATAAAAGAAATTACTATAGGAATAAACCCTGTCCTAGCATTAATAAGAACAGCTCCAGAAATGAACGGAATAAAGAAAATAAACCATTTATAGTCAACTATACAACTAATTCCTAATGCACATATGGTTCCTAAAACTATGCTATATGAAAATGTTAAGCCATCCGCTATGCCAAAACCACGATGTGTTACTGTCTCTAAATAATCATTGGTCACGACTTGTATACTTTTTGAAAAAGCATTAATTTCAGGGAATATAAGGCATAAACACGAAATAACACCACTTATCGAAGCAACAATCAACAGTATTCTTACAAAATCAATTCTTAACTTTATAGCAAGAGTAACTATAATAAAAGACACAAGTATAGTCTCAAAGAGCATCATTAAATTTGTAACAAGAAATGATATTTCTCCACCAATTACTGTTCTAAATAAAACAAAATTAAAGGTAAAAAACCAAGCAACAATAAGGTCTTTATGATACCGCAAATCATGTCTTATCTGAGGAAAAGCATAAAGCAATAATAGTGGAAGCACAAAAACACTAGTATGTTTTCCGCCCAAAAAGACCAAGGCTGGATTCATCAACAAAGAATAAACAACAATGATGAATACCAAATTAAGCAACAAACTTCTCATAGAAACTTTTTGTCTTAATTGTTATATACCTTATATAAAACAAAGGAGATAAAAGCCACAACAGCTTATACAAAATACTTTTATCTTCTATTTCAATTTTCTTCTTGATATAATAAAAAATCATGCAATCTATATAATGCAAAAACATCCGATTCTTTAATAATAATGGCCTACGTACTTTGAAGAAAAAATCAATATCATTTATTGTTGCTGGTGACTTTGAACGGTGTGTCAAAGATCCTACCCTTTGTCTCCATTTAACCAACGGGCTATCCAAGAAAAAAACTCTCTCAATCTTTAGAACCTTTAATTCAAATGAATACTCCTCAAAATCACGGTAATTCTCATCAAAGCCACCAATTTTCTCCCATAGCCTTTTAGAGTAAAAAATACCTGGACCAGGAAGTATATGTTTATACAACACCCTCTTATATTGCTTTTCTCGATTATTCAATTTTAGATATCGATACATATTATTTTCTAGATATTGTTCAATATCTCGATTAATTATTTCGTTGCCATCAAAGAGTTGTAACTTAACCATACAAATCTGACATCTCTTTTCAAATACGAATTTGACACATTCTGCTAAACATGAAGGCTCTAATAAATCATCTCCAGCTAGAGATTTTATCCAGATTCCATTAGCTTTCTTTATTGCCCGATTCAAATTAGCAGATATTCCTGTATTCTTATCTACACACAAAAGTTGCGTATTATAAAATCTATCTTTATTATTCCTTAACCACTCTTCACACAAAGGAACTGTTTTGTCTTTAGAACAATCATCTGACACTATAAGTTCTAAATCTTTATATGTTTGATTATAAATACTCTCTAATGTCTCGATAACTGTTTCTGAAGAATTGTATGTTACTATTACAACAGAAACTAAAGGTGAATTTTCCATAACTCAAATAAAACTATTTATCAAGTCTACCACATAACATACCTCACCTTGCGTTATCGTTGGTCCAATGGGCAGACTCAGCTCTTCATCCGCAATCTTCTCAGTGATAGGCAAATTCAACCGAGGAACATTCCACCTCTCTTTTTCATAGCATTCCTGTTTATGAGGAGCAATAGGATAATGGCAAACCGTACCAACTCCATTTTTCTCTAAATAATCATGCAGTGCATCACGCTTACCATCAGAGACTAGGACGGGGAACAAATGATAAGCATTTTGATCATCAGTCATCAAATCGGGCAATGTTATAAGAGGATTATTAATATGATCATAGTAATAATGGGCTACATCTTTACGATGCTTATTATCTTCGACAAGATATTTCAGTTTTACATTAAGGACTGCTGCTTGAATTTCATCCAAACGGCTATTACGGCCCGTATATTTGAATACGTACTTCTTTTGGCTACCATAATTTGCCAAAGCACGTATTGCTTTTGCCAATTCTTCATCGTTTGTTGTCACAGCACCTCCATCACCTAACGCACCAAGATTCTTACCAGGATAGAAACTGTGACCAGCAGCATCACCAATGGAACCTGTACGACGACCATCAGTAAACTTACATCCATGAGCCTGAGCGTTATCCTCTACCAATTTCAAATTATATTTCTTACACAAAGCACCTATTTTATCTGTATATGCACAACGTCCATATAGGTGTACAATGGCAATTGCTCTAGTTTTCGGGGTGATAGCAGCCTCAATGAGATCGTCATCTATCTCCAGCGTGTTAAGTTTGGGCTCTACAAGGACTGGCTTTAGACCGTTTTCTGTGATAGCGAGAATGGTAGCAATATATGTATTAGCTGGTACTATTACTTCGTCACCAGGTTTCATCACACCCATCTCTATATATGCACGGAATATCCAGATAAGGGCATCCAAACCATTGGCACAACCTACACAGTATTTTGTACCTATGAACTCCGCATAGTGCTGTTCAAAACGTTCATTCTCCTTACCTTGTAGGTACCAACCACTATTTACTATGCGACTCACAGCCTCGTTAATCTCAGCTCCATGCAGAGCTGTTACGTCTTTCAGTGATAAAAAAGGTATATTCATATTAATCTTCTATTTTTCTAACAAATCTTGCAGGATTTCCAAACCACAATTCACCTGCCGGTACATCTTTAGTTACAACACTTCCTGCACCAATCATAGCACCATTTCCTATTGTTACTCCAGGCAATATAGTAGAACCTGCTCCTACAGAGGCTCCTTTACATATTAGGATTTTCTCCAATTTCCAATCAGGGTTCTTAGCTCGTGGATAGCGATCATTGGTAAAAGAAACATTTGCTCCTATACAAACATTGTCTTCTAACTCTATTCCATCCCAAATCTGCACACCAGACTTGATCGTAACATTGTTACCTATCGTCACCTCGTTTTCTATAAGGCAATGTGAACAAACATTACAGTTTTCTCCTATTTTACAATTAGGGAAAATAACACAAAACTGCCAAATATTTGTACTTTCAGGTATATTCGGATTCATACAATCCGATAATTGATGTATCATACAAACAGAAAAATTTAAACTTGAAAACTATTCCTCACGAAAAGCTAGAAACTCCTCGTAATCCCGTATATAATCACCTGCATCATATTTTTCAGAAGCTAGAACCATACATACAGCACCACTAGAGAAATCATCTAAGTCACGCCAAATTCCTGGTTTTACGTATAGCCCTTGATATGGTCTGTTTAGAATAAAAGTGCGTTTCACCTTCCCATCATCCAGTGTCACCGTAAAGCTCCCACTGGCTGCAATAATCAACTGGCTCAGATTTCGATGGGCATGTGCTCCACGGCTTTCACCTCCAGGAACATCATAAAGATAGTATACTCGTTTCACATCAAATGGCACTGTATCACCATTTTGTACCACAGAGATATTACCCTTACGGTCACTATGATGCTTATTCAACTCGATAATTGAGCAATCGTATACATTATATTTGGTCATTATTCTTCATCTTTAAAAACACATCATATTCACGTACATAGTCGTTAGCATCATAATCCGTCGATGAGAGTATCAACGCCAATGAGTTCGTTGAAAAATTATTCATTTCTCGCCAAAAACCCTTAGGAACATATAACCCATAATACGATCTGTTTAATGTATATGTTCTTTTCTCCTTTCCGTCATCAAGTATCACGTCAAAACTCCCAGAAAGAGCTACGATAAACTCTTGATTATCCTTATATGCATGCCCACCACGACTTTCGCCACCTGGGACATCATAGAGCCAATAAGTCCTTTTTATTATAAAAGGAATATGGGTTTCCTGTTCTACAAACGAAAGATTTCCCCTTTCATCCAAAAATCTGGGAAGTTGTATTATTTGGGGTTGTTTCATATCATTTTTTTATTTTCAACATTCTAAGCATGTCATCATCTATCACACGGAAAAATAAGCAACTGGCAAGATATACGCTGCATCCTATAAGCCCACCTCCAATCATTTGAATCCAAACATTAGTCACAAAACACAAGAACAACTTGACAGACACAGTCATAACAGCTAATGATAAAAGAATATATCGCCAGTCCTTTATCTGCTCCCATACTCCATATCCGAATAATTTTCCTGGAAGATAAGCATTAATAAAAAAACAAATAAAGGATGTAAAGAAGCTTCCTACTGTAATAGCTTCAACACTTATAGGAATTGTGATGGCAAGCACAACAATAATAAGCGGAGCTTTGGAGAAATCTAACTTCATATACAAATCAGAACGACCGACAGCATTCAAAACATTCATATTAATAGCTGAAAGAGGTGTAAACATCCTTGCCAAAAACAACCATTGCATCAACACAACACAAGGAAGCCATTTCTCCGTAAGTAATATTATAACCATTGGACGTGACAACAATGAGCACAAAATCATCATCGGGAAAATTGCCATAGCTGTTAGGAAAAGGGATTTCCGATATACTAAAAGCATTTTCTCACGATCATCTTGAAGATGACTTAGAACAGGAAATGTTACATTTCCTAAGACATCAAACATAGTTGAAGACAAAATTTCTGAGAATTGTGAAGCACGTGTATAAAATCCCAATTGGCTGCTCCTATAAAAACGTCCAATACAAATAGTGCTGATATTATTCAATATAACAGAATACACCCCTGTTGCCATCAATTTTGAGCCAAAACCAAATAATTTTAGAAAGCTAATCTTAGAGAATTTGAGAGACGGCCTCCATTTCGAGTAAAAGGGGAACAAAATCAACAACACAATCGTTGAGCATAAAGTTAGTCCGACTAACGACCAAACACCACACCCATAATATGCCATAACAATACCAACTATTCCGCTAATTATCGTAGAAGTGACATTTATCTTTGCCAATGATTTAAAATCGACCTTGGTCATCAACTTGGCACGTTGGACAATATTGAAAGAACCTAAGATAAAATTCAGGGATAATATCCTAGTCAAATCTATAAGTATTGGCTCGTTATAAAAATCCGCAATTAAAGGAGCTGAAAGAAATAAAAAAGCATAAATTATCAAAGACATGCAGATATTTGCCACAAATGCTGTAGAGAAGTCAATATCCTGGCAATCTTTACGCTGAATTAATGCCTTTGCGAACCCACCTTCTATAAAAACATTGGACACAGCTACAAATATCGCCAACATTCCTATGAGTCCAAAATCAGATGGGGACAATAATCGTGCCAATATTATTCCTATCACGAAGGAAGCCCCCTTCATAAGAACCTTCTCGACAAAATTCCATGCTACACCTTTAAGGAGTTGTGATCGTATGGTCTGAGACATTATTTAATTTCGATACAAAACCTGATTGTCAATACTATCTAAGATATCATCAATTATATTTTGTGAAGGTGATCCTTTTGGCATCAAAACCTCGTTAATAAACTTAGTACGTTGTTTCTTAAGCGGATCAATACCATGAACTATATTATAAATAAATTGGTCTAATTCTTTTGCATTATGAGCTAAATAATGATTTTCAAGGCAGCATAAACCAAATTTGTTATGCAACTTATTCAAATCTTCACCGTTTAAGGTACGAATAACGGGTTTGTTCTGATACAGATATTCCGCTATAAAAGAGCCACTATCATGTATCATTGCATCACTTGACCCAAACAAATCAACATAATCTCCTTCTACCACTGTCGTATTTGGCATTTGGCGCCACTTATTATAATACATTTCGACCTTTTCCATGCCCCATATCTTTTCGAGTTTATTCCGCAATAATGGGTGTGGCTTAAAAGCAAACTGAACTTCATGTCGATATTTTTGAGCAAGTTCTAGCATAGTATTATAATACAATAGAAAAGAGGCATATTTGTAAGTGTCTGTAGGAAATATAGAATGATGTGGAGCCCAAATTATACGTTTCAAATCCTTATTACACACTTTCCAATTATTACCACTATACTCCTCTTGATTATTCAAAAACTTTTCTATGCCCGGATAACCTGTAACGAGTACATTTCTGCCTTTATTCTTTGAGAACTTCACAGCCATATGCTTATGCATATCTGTCTCAAGATATCTTCGCCACACTACATTATGCAAGAACACATCATATGCTAAAGAATAATCTGCAGTATCATTATAAAAGTAAGGAACATATACTGATAGAATATCCATATATGAGTCTATATAATACCGTGAATCTACAAGACCTTTATATGGACTCGTATATAAAATAATATCTGGAGATAAACTCTTGCGAACATCAAGATATGTTCCATTTGACTGATCATATGCACTAAGAACATTATAGTCTTTATTCTTAAAATAATTATAACACTGATTCATTCTTAGTAACATGTTATCATAACCATAATTTACTATAGGACAAACTATAATTAGAGGTTCAAATCGTTCATGAGATACCATTAATTTGTAAATTTCATCATATTTCCATGTTTCCTCGAATGTCGCAAAAAAAACGCAACGTATCCTACCTCTTGTTTTTAGAGCCTTAAGTGATTTTTTATGGAGCCAAGAAACATAATATAAAAAGAAGACCATCTTCTTCTTTATTAAATATTTTTTTATCTTATTTAGCATTATCAAATAGCCCCCCAATAATTCGTTTATTTTACAAACTACTTTATTTTCCCAACCTGTATATTGGGTTTGATAATTCCTTCTATTAGCAAATTGGCCACCTTGTCTGCTTCTGACAGATGCACTCTCTTTGGAATATCAACATTGAAACGATCCTTAACCTTCTTGATGAGTTCATCCGTATAGATTAAACAACCATCGGTAACATTCTCAATGCCATCACAGTAAATAGAATTTCTATTCACTTGTTCCATCTGCTGCATCGAGTAATTAGGGGCAAAGCAACCCTTAACTTCCTCACTGGTTCCATCAATAATATATGGATATCCACCAATATGTCCATCCACACCAGGTGTATGAATTTTAATTACCTTCTTCTCACGAATAGCACACAGAATACTATAGATGATATCGAAGTTACTAGAAGCGTTCATCATATTCCTCTTCTGATCTGTCGGCATCGGAATACCACAAGCTTTATAAACATCCTCATGGTTAACATCCAATTCCTGTCCTTGATATTGGATGCTCAAAAGTAGTTTAATACCTTCGGTATGTCCTTCCTTACTAATAACAACATCGTGAAAATGACTTGCCACAAGTGTAATATCAATATCATTCAAATTATCAATACCAAACTTCTCTGCGACATAAAACTTCATACGTGGAATCAAATGGTTCAAGTTGCCACTACCAAAGTCGAAATAAGGCATTCCGGCACTCTTTAGCCAAGGGATTACTGCATCTGAGTAAGACGTATTGATACTGATAGCATTACAATCTGCCTTGCCGTACGCTTCCATGATATTCTTTCCCAACAGAACAGACATTGGACTCCATATACCGTAAGCACGAAGATTTGACCAAGAGATGGTTCCATACTTCAAACCTGCAAACAAACGGCTGCTGTTTACTATAAAGTCTGGCTGAATCTTTCTCAAAGTTGCTTCAATCGATGCTACATTTTTGAAATCACATCCACCCTCCACGATTATTTCGCTTCGCATCTGCCTGCGGATGGTTGCAGCAGTACGGATGATATTCACATCCTGCTGCATTTTCTCAGCATTACGACCAACAACAACCAATCGCAATTGAGGATCTGCTAAAGAAACAAGATAGTCCAGCAGATAACATCCAACACTTCCTAAGCCAAAGATGGCTATGGTTATCTTCTCACCTCCATCAATTTTTTTCTTTAGGAGGTTTAATTTTTCATTTAATGTCTTCATTTGCTCAATGCTTTAATCGCCTCACGGTAATCTGCGACTGTATTACAGTTATACCAGAGGTTAACCCTTATTAAATCTAATTGTGAATTCTTATAAGCTCCAAAATATTTTTGGATAATCTCGAGGTTTGTACCCTGCTCCTGCTCGGGAGTAAGGAACTGGCAAATCTCCCTAACACGGGTAGTATTCATAAACTTCCACATCTGCCCGGAATTGTAGATAGCCGTAAAAGGTTCATGAATCTCCAAGCAAGAATGACTTGTATCATAAATATAATGCGGATAGTTCTGCGCATCAAAATATAGTGCAACTGCCTTGTTAGACAATATAGGCTCGTTATTCACCGAGATAACATCTTTTGGGGAAGTAATTATCTTCACTACGCTCTCCGTGTCAAAGAAAAGATCACCCTCTATGAACGTAATCTCATCTGCATCCCTGGATACCATCTCAATACCTTTTAACAAACTGTAGCCCGAACCATAGTCTGAATAATGTTCATTATAAACCAGTTTCATCTTATGATTCACATCCTTCATTTCTTGGCGAATAAATTGCTCCAAATCCTCATATTTGTAACCGCCAACCACAACTATTTCATCCACAAAGTGATACACCTTATGAACTTGCAGGCTCAGAAGAGAATTTGATGGGGTGCCTTCATAATAAAGACACTTCAAAACACTCTCTTTCGTATCTTTATTAAATCGGCTGGACATACCAGCCACTGTAATTATAAGACTTTTCATTATTTCTCAATTGATGCAACACACATCTCCAAACCCTTATCAAGTGTGATGATAGGTGTCCAGTCAGTACGGGTACGAATCTTTTCTGTGTTCAGAATTCTGCGTTCGGGGTCTGAACTGCGATAACCACTGAAGATGATTTCCGGTTTAGGCAAGCCCATCTTTTCTGCAATCTTGTAGGTCAGATCTATAATGGTGATTTCCTCGTCAGTAGCCACGTTGTACACAGTTCCATCCAATGCCTGCTCGGAATTAATAAGAGCCATCACCGAACGACAGCTGTCAATATTATGCAGGAAAGCACGACGATTCTTCTTGGAGTTTTCGAGTAAAGTTACTGAGCCCTTCTCCAAGAGTTCGTTGATGATGTGCGGAATGATATGCTTGGCAAAACGTTCATGCTTGCTATACACATTTGCAAAACGAATAGAGCACCCTTTTATCTTACCTTTATCAACAGCATCTTTCATAAAGAATTCCGTCATCAACTTTCCACAGGCATAACTGGTACGCTGACTGTGCTCTGCAGTTGACATCAGCAGATAGTCACTTTCACGTACACCACCATTTTCATTCCACGACTGCATAGAATATACCTCACTGGTAGAGCAGTTTATATAGATATCAGCCTTCACACGAATAGCTTGTTCTAGGAAAGACTTCATTGAGATTACATTAGTTTCCCAAGTATGTTCCACCTCATAGAAGTGTTCTGTATGTACTACTGCTGCACAGTTAATATATACAACTTTATCGAAAGCTGTCTTTTCTCTTGATACTTCTTCCTCAATGCGACGCATGTGAGAAGGATTATTGATATCGTATTCGTTAAAAGCGAAACGAGAATCAGCAAGATAATCCTTAATCGTATCAATAGAACTTGCAAAAAAATTATCAAAACCTATGATTCGGCATTCCTTTTCCGATTCTAATATCTGTCGCACCAGTTCACTACCAGTCATCCCCGATGCACCACTTAAAACATATAAATTTTTCATACTCCTAATGTTAATCTATCTTTATAAAAAATGTCCACGCTATTATTAAATAACTTTTGTTCTTTCTTTACATCATACCATACGCAGCGATGCTCATAATTGCCTGTATTTGTATCAAGAACACCATACTGTGCTAACGGATTATGATTTCGAGGCTGACCTACAGATCCTGGATTGATGAAAATAGTACGTTTCTTATTCCGATAATCTTTATTATCTGAGGAAAAAAAATATTCAACATAATGTGGGATATGTGAATGTCCACTGATAACATAGTCATAACTTGCATAACGTTCGTCATTCATCTTATCTATACCAAACTTACCCCAGTATGGATCATCAAGATTGCCATGCATGAACAATGTAGGTTTATAGTCGATATGACTTTCCTGAAAACCATTATGGTTCATTTTGGCATTCAGATACTCTCTTGACTCTTCTGTCAGAATCGTATTAGTATATTTAAGTACCGCCCTACCCCTATCAGTAGCAAATCTGTCGAGACTTCCACCAAAAATAGAATATTCATGATTGCCCCAAAGGTTGACGACAATCTTTAGTGAAAGCTGCTGAATGGCATCTATAACCTCATTGGGACGGGGACCGTAGTTCACCAAATCTCCAAGAATGACATAACCATCGAATTCGCCAATGGTATCTATATCATGCAGAACTGCTTGTAAAGCCGTCAAGTTAGCATGAATATCTGAAAGAAGAACTAATCGCATTTTACTTCTGCAAAAAACTCATAAGAGCCTCTTTATTCTGAATCGGTGTTGTAGTAGGGCGACCAAGATCTTTACGATTACCTTTCTTAACTTTCACTTCAAGAAAGATAGGACCACCAATAGTTGAGAGTTGAGAGTTGAGAGTTGAGAGTGCTTTTTCTAACTCTTCCTTACTGCTTACAGTAATAGCAGTCTTGTATCCAACAGCCCTTACCACGGCCGGCAGATCAATCTTCAAACCAACAGTAGGCTGACCGCCCACGCTATCGTGAGCGCCATTATTAAACACTACGTGAACATAGTTCTTTGGAGCCTTGTTCGCAACAATAGCCATGCTACCCATGTGCATAATAGTTGCACCATCACCATCAAAGCACCACACCTTGCGGTCAGGCTTTGCCATTGCAATACCCAATGCAATCTGAGAAGCGTGTCCCATGGAGCCTACGGTCAGGAAATCACGTTCATGACCTTGACCTTTTGCTGCACGATATTCAAACAACTCACGACTAATCATACCTGTTGTGCTGACAATGCAGTCTTTCTCACCAAGTGCAGCAGCCACAGTTTGGATAGCTTCTTCACGACTCATCGCAAAGTCATTCACCTCTACGTTCTGGAGTTTGTAATCCTCGAAGGTGTCTTTCTCAATAACCAGTGCAAAGACCTCCTTGTTCTGAAGTGCCTTGATTGCTTTGGCTATCTGCTTCTCCGCCTTATCCTCTTCCTTAGAAAGCACTTCATAGTTAACTCCCATAACATTCAGTAAGCCAGTCGTCACCTTGCCTTGCTTTACATGCTGTGGCTCATCATGCACGCCTGGACGACCACGCCAGCCAATCAGCAAGAGTACAGGAATATTATAAACTTCCTCGTCTGTGAGAGAAGCAAGAGGGTTAATGATATTACCCTCACCACTGTTCTGCATATACACACAGGCGGGTTGTCCAGTTGCCAAATAGTGCCCTGCAGCAATACCTACGGCTGCTCCTTCATTGGCAGCAATAATGTTATGCTCCGCATCACATTGATCTGTAATATACGCACAAATATTCTTCAATAAAGAGTCCGGTACGCCTGCAAAGCAGTCAATACCATTCTCCCTCAATTTCTCTATAAAGAACTCTGGTCTAATCATAAATTATTTCTTTTTGGTTCCAGGTATCAAATTCAGAATTTGTTTAATAGGCATACAATATTTCTCAGAAGCTTCCAAACTACGAGAGGTTTCAAGAATTGTCTCTGCACACTTCACCATAGCGGGATAAGCGGCACGAAGCATGTGATTGGCATAAATAACCACATTAATACCCCATTCTGCCAATTCTTCCTCAGTAAACTGGTTATAGGTTGTAGGAACAGCCACAATAGGTGTATGTGGATCTTTTTCACGGAAACGCTGGCAGAACTCCTTGATATCATCACCACTCTTATTCTTGGAATGAATCATCACGCCATCGGCACCTGCAGCTACGTATGCATGACAACGCTCCAGGGCATCTTCAACAGGTTTACCTGCAATCAGAGACTCACAACGGGAAATAATCATAAAATCACGCGTAATCTGCGCTTCTTTACCTGCCTTAATTTTGTTACAGAAGCCTTCGATAGTATCCTGTGTTTGAATCGCATCTGTTCCAAAAAGAGAATTTTGTTTTAATCCAACCTTATCTTCAATAATGACCGCAGAAATACCTAGACGCTCTAAAGTGCGAACCGTGAAAACGAAATGCTCCAATTTTCCTCCTGTATCACCATCATAAATTACAGGCTTAGTAGTCACTTCCAACGTATCATTCAAATCGTGCAGACGCGTTGTCAAATCTACTGCTTCAATGTCAGGTTTTCCTTTTGATGTAGAATCTGTCAATGAAGATGCCCACATTCCATCAAACTCGCGATGCTGCCCATTAACCTCTACACTGGTATGTTCAGCTATCAAACCTGTCAATCCATTATGAGACTCCAAAATACGAACAACGGGTTTGGCAGAAATAAGCCTTCTCAAAGATGACAGACGCTGTTGCGGTGTAACGCCTAATGCATCTATCTCTTCTTTCAAGCCTGAGGCAGAAATCCCCTTTGTATAAGGAATTTCTATCACTTCTCCACCAATTTTCTCCATAGTCTTAAAGACTTCATCACGGATATACTTGTCAGGACCATACTGCCAGTCATCTCCATGAATGATATAGTCTGGCTTATACTTCATCAAATTTGGAACATAACTCCAATCATCCTGCGGAACGATGGAAGATACACCTTTGATGCTCTCAATAACCTGTTTCCGCTGATCATAGGTTAAATACGGTAGACGCTTATGCGTGGCTATTGCTTTATCAGTATAAAGTCCAATCATCACGTCACCATACTTGGTCCCTTCATTGATAATATTAATCAACCCCGGATGCATAATATCTCCTATCATGCCTAAATAAATAATTTTTGCCATATAATATAATTTTATGAATTCTTAGGAATATAAAAGGACTTTGTTATTTATCCTTTTGTTTATAAGAAGGTAGAAATTACCCATGTCCTCGGTCTTAACGCACTCTTCCTTCGTCAGCAATGTCTCATACATCTTTTCTCCATGTCTGATTCCAATCACTTTGATATCCTCTTTCTTGCCACCAAACAGTTCACACACCGCCTCTGCTTGGGTCTGTATCGTACATGCCTGAAAATCATGACGCATATCGTCCTGCTTCTTCTCGTCGCGTGAGAAGATGCGGATTTCACCGATGTCCGTCTTCAAAAAACGGTCAAGAACTGCGTTACCGAATGAACCTGTGCCTCCATTATCAAGAGGACTTTGTCCTTAAATAATGACATAATATTCTTTATACTTTTTCGAAATAGGTGTCTGGCTTGTTGGGGTTGAATATCTCGTTACAATACATAACGGTGACGAGGTTTTCTGTTTCACTGAGGTTGATGATGTTGTGGGTATAACCTGGCAGCATATGGATGCACTGTATATTATTGCCACTCACCTCAAACTCTATCACTTCGTCGGTACCCAACTTACGTTCCTGAATCAAGCCATGACCAGCAACCACAATAAAGAACTCCCACTTGGTGTTGTGCCAGTGCTGGCCCTTGGTGATGCCGGGCTTAGAGATGTTGATGCTCACCTGGCCGCAATTGAGGGTGTGGATCAGTTCAGTGAAGGAACCACGATCATCCACATTCATCTTTAGTGGGAAAGCGACCTTCTCCTTGGGCAAGTAGCTAAGAAACGTTGAATAAAGTTTCTTTGCAAAGCTGTTTTCGGGTATTTCTGGTATCATTAGGGTCTTAGGCTGCTCTGAGAAACTCTTCAATAGTTCCACAATCTCGCCCAGCTTTGCCCTATGGGTTGTTGGCACATAACAATATTTGCCATCTGTCTGTGGCAGAACATCAAGACCATCGAACTCACAATGATGCTCCTTGCCTTTCAGACCGGAAATCATTTCATCAACGAGGTCATCAATATACAGCAATTCCAGTTCTACGCTGGGATCGTTGACGGTGTAAGGCTGGTCATTGGCAAAAGCATTGCAGAATGTTGCTACTGCACTGTTATAGTTTGGACGGCACCACTTGCCAAAGAGGTTCGGAAACCTATAAATCAAGACTCTTGCACCAGTATCTTTACTATATCCGAGGAACAGGTCTTCACCTGCCTTCTTGCTGCGACCATACTCACTATTGCCAAAACGGCCAGTCAGGCTGGCCTGTTGACTGCTAGAAAGCATCACAGGACAAGTGTTATGGTATTTCTTCAGCGTATCAAGCAAGGTCGATGCAAAACCGAAGTTTCCCTGCATGAACTCTTCCTGGTTCTGTGGACGGTTTACACCTGCGAGATTAAATACGAAGTTGCAGTCAGCACACCAAGCATCAAGTTGCTCCTGAGTATTCCCCAAGTCATACTCATAGATTTCCTCTATGCTCAACTCTGGAAAGCGTCTATCCTTTCCCTCTTGTATATTCCGCAAATTGGCACAAAGATTTTTGCCAACAAAGCCTTTGGCACCAGTAACAAGTATCTTCATTGCTTAACATCTTTGCGCCAGACCATTTTATTAACTATCCCAACGTAACTTTGGATAATCTTTACTACTTTGGTAGAGACATTCTCCTCAATATAATCGGGTACAGGAATACCATAGTCACCGTTCTGATTCATCGTAACAGCAGTATCTACTGCCTGGAGTAACGACTTCTCATCAATACCTGCGATAAAGAAACATGCCTTGTCCAAAGCCTCTGGACGTTCTGTTGAGGTACGGATACAGATTGCAGGGAACGGATGGCCTACACTCGTGAAGAATGATGATTCCTCAGGCAGGGTACCTGAGTCTGATACCACAGCAAAGGCATTCATCTGAAGACAGTTGTAATCGTGGAAGCCAAGTGGTTCGTGTTGAATCACACGAGAATCCAATTTGAAGCCCGAAGCCTCAAGCCTTTTCCTGCTCCTGGGGTGACAAGAGTATAATATCGGCATATCATACTTCTCTGCCATCTTGTTAATGGCGGTGAAGAGGCTCTGGAAGTTCTTTTCAGTATCAATGTTTTCCTCACGGTGGGCAGAGAGCAGAATGTACTTACCTTTCTCCAAGCCCAATCGCTGATGAATATCACTGGCTTCGATCTCTGCCAAGTTATTATGAAGTACCTCTGCCATTGGACTACCAGTAACATAGGTGCGTTCCTTGGGCAGACCTGTATCTGCCAGGTATCGGCGAGCATGTTCTGAGTATGCCATGTTCACATCACTGATGATGTCCACAATACGTCGGTTTGTTTCCTCGGGTAGGCACTCATCCTTACAGCGATTACCTGCTTCCATGTGGAAGATGGGGATATGCAGGCGCTTGGCACCAATGACACTCAGGCAGGAGTTAGTATCACCCAACACCAATACAGCATCGGGCTTTGTCTCTACCATCACCTTATAGCTCTTATCGATGATGTTACCCATCGTTGCACCAAGGTCATCACCAACAGCCTCCATGTAAATATCAGGATCTGCCAACTTCAAATCTTTGAAAAACACCCCATTCAAGTTATAGTCATAGTTCTGACCGGTATGTGCCAACAGACAGTCAAAATACTGTCTGCACTTATTAATTACCGCTGCCAAACGAATTATCTCAGGGCGTGTCCCCACGATAATCAACAGCTTCAGCTTTCCATTATTCTTAAATGTTATCATACTACTTCACAATATTAGGAATGCCTTTGAGTTCATTCTGAATATATTCCAACGAAGCAATTTTCTCTTTCGTTTCCTCTAAATTCAATCGACGTGTATTGTCGCTGTTGAATTCCTCTATCGTAGCTCTCTTGGCATC
>OCTX012187329.1_pt1 | contig 22188 bp, 18 predicted proteins | sample 1539691 | NCBI WGS metagenome assembly OCTX01 (sample SAMN02144231, study PRJEB22623) | gut metagenome | biome: sheep rumen | host: Ovis aries | place: New Zealand
CCTAAGACGGCCTTCAACTGGTGCTTGTCAAGTGTCATGGTGTAGTTGACAAGCCACTCCAGGCGGTTGGTCCACCACTTCTGGTAGTTGATGCGTGCACGTCCTGCATAACCATTCCAGAACGACTCGCTGGATGAGGTTGGCGTATAGAAGTTCTCCTTCAGATCGTTATACTGCAGGGCATAGCTCAATGAGGTGTTCAGGTTGTGCTGCTCCATCTGCAGTATGTTCAGCTTGACATCAGCATTGCCCAGGAGATAGACGCGATCACCCTGGTTGACATTCTCCTTGAGGTCATTGACAGGATTATGGATATCCGTGGGAGAGTTTGGCTGGTAATAGGTGCCGTTAGGATTCTTCACAGGAATGGTGGGGTTCATGGTCAAGGCTGTATCGAACAGTCCGTCGTTGCCCCACTCCTCGTGTACCTTGCGGGCAGAGAGTGAAGAGTTGAACTGCAGGAAGCCATTGAGGACGCGCTGCTCACCAACGAAGCGGGCACCATATTCCTCACGACCAGATACGATGTCGAGACCGTTACCTTTCTTATAGTTAAGAGACAAGCCGAAGAAACCGTTCTTCGTAGACGAATCGATGCTCAGATACTGGTTCAGACTATAGCTGACAGGACGGGTAATCTCGTCCCACCAGTTGGTATCAGCTCCGTAGTCCTGACCACGGCGTGAACGACGAAACTCATCAGTGGAAAGTACGTCGGGCTTCTGCTTCTGGATGTTCAGTGCGATATAGCTATCATAGGTGACGTTGGTGACACCAGCCGTACCAGAGCCTTTCTTGGTGGTAACGAGGATAACGCCATTGGCACCACGCGTACCGTAGATGGCTGCAGAACCTGCATCCTTCAGAACAGTGATAGACTCAACATCCTGGGTAGCAATGTTGCGGAGGTCACCACCAGCAATACCATCGATAACTACCAGCGGACCATTGCTGGCAGAGAGTGAACCGGCGCCACGCACCTGGATATCAGTCATGGCGTTAGGATTGGCGTCAGCAGAAGAGGCAACATTGAGACCAGCCACCTTACCGGCAACCAGTGCCATAGCGTCGCTGGCAGCACCCTGATTGAACTGATCCTTGGAAATCTGAACCACAGAGCTGGAGATTTCCTTCTTGGCCATAGAGCCATAACCTACGACGACAACCTCATTGAGCTGGGCAACGTCTTCTTTCAACGTCACCTGCATGCCGTCCTTGGCAGCCACCTCCTGAGGGGTGTAGCCAATGTAAGTAATCACGAGTTTGGCACCAGACTGACACTTCAGCGTGAAGTTACCGTCGAAGTCAGTCACCGTACCATTCGATGTCCCCTTGACAACAATGGAGGCACCGATAACAGCCTCACCCATGTCGTCTTTCACCTGACCATTGATGGTGGTCTGTGCAGAAACATCCAAGGAAAAGAACACTACCGCCAGCATCAAGAGCAAGCGATAACAAAGATTTCTTGATCTTTTCATCTTCATTTTGGTTTTTGTTAATAATTTTGTTGGTTATAGTATTAAAAAAGTCATCTTTTCTCTATTCTAACTGCAGCGCCTCCACTGCGTGCCAGCTTCAGCTGCAGGGTATCCTTGCTGGTTACCACCAGTTGCCGGATGGTCATCGCATAGGGATTATGCTCGTAGTCGGCATCAGCAGCATCCTCGTAGATGATGGCGGTATAGGTGGCATCAGCGTCCAGAAAGTCGAGCGACACATCGAGGTGCCGTGCTTCCTCATTGGTGATGCTGCCAATGAACCAGCGGTCACCGCCACGTTCCTTACGGGCTATCGTGATGTACTTTCCTATCTCTCCATGGGGGACGAGGGTCTTGCTCCACGTCGTCGGACAGCTCTCAATGAACGACAGGGCGGGCTGACCTTCGTAGTTTTCGATGGCGTCGGCAGCCATCTGCAGGGGACTGTAGAGGACAACGAACTCGCCCAACTGCTTGGCCAGCGTGCTGTGGGGATGCGTACCTGGAACAATCTCAGAGAAGTTGAAGATGGCAGGGGTGAAGTCGGTGGGACCTGCCAAGCCGCGCGTGAAAGGAAGCGTAACGGTGTGAGCAGGAGGATTGCCTCCTCGTCTGTCCCAAGCGTTATACTCTTGTCCACGCACACCTTCCTGTGTCATCAGGTTGGGCCACGTGCGCTGGATGCCTGTGGGCATGGCGGGCTCGTGGTTGTCAATCATAATATGGTGTTTGGCGGCACACTCTATGACGCGGCGATAGTGGCGGATGCCATACTGCGACTTAGCCAGTTCCTTGCCATCAAAGAGATGGCCCACATAACCAGTCTTCACAGCACGGATGCCCATCTTGCTGAACCAGGCAAAGGCTGCGTCCATCTGACTCTCTAACAGCTGGGCGTTGCCCCAGGTCTCGGTATGCCCAATGAAGCGTACGCCTTTGGAGAGTCCGTAGCGACACACCTCCTCCATGTCGAAGTCTGGGTACGATTGGAGGTAACTGATTTTCTCGCCCTTGCCCCAGCCAGGGTTCCAACCTTCTGCCAATACACCGCTAAAACCGTGGCGAGCAGCAAAGTCCATATATTTTTTGACGTTTTGTGTGGTTGCTCCATGTGTGGGGCCCATCTCCCACGTGTTCTGCTTTTTGTGAATGCTCCACCAGATACCAATATAGCGTCCAGGCTCTATCCACGACGTATCGTCAATGCGTGAAGGCTCGTTCAGATTAAGCATCAGGCGTGAGGTCAGCAGTCCACCAGCTGTCTTGCTGATAATCATCGTGCGCCAAGGGGTCTTCTTCTCGCCCTGAGCATAAACCTTTACCCCACTCTGCCAAGGGGTTAGGGCCGCACGCAGCGACACACCTTCTTGAGAACAGGCTCCTTGGGCTGCCAACTGTCCCTCGTGGTTGACGGCTAAATTCAAACTGGCATAGTCCTCCAGGGCAGCCTCGTGGATTGCCAGAAAAAGATGGGGCTCGTATTCTATAGTAAGAGGTGTACACACTGTATCTTTCTGGCTGAGCAAATCCCGTGTATAAATGCCCTCGAAATACTCAGTATGATTGGAGGGGATAGACCACGCATTGGCATCGTGAGCGAGACGGAACTCTGTCAACTCGTCCATGATCATATATTCCTTACCTTTATTATAATCTGGCAGTACATATCTGAATCCGAAGCCGTCATTGAAGACACGGAAGACGACTTGTATCGTGCGGCCTGTCTGCTCTTTATAGTTGACTGTCAGTTCGTTGTAGTGATTACGTACGGCATCGTCCTCGCCCCAGAGCTGCTGCCAGGTCTCGTCTTTCGACGAACGGCTTACAGCCCCCACACGCGTATGGGTTCCGATCTGGCCATCAGCAAGAACGAAACCCAGACGCGAGGGACTGACAATCTCTTTACCTTGATAACTAACCTTGTAGAATGCTTGTTTGGACTTCACACCGACAGTCACCATCACGGCTCCGTCGGGTGAAGTTACAAACTCATGGGCGTTACAAGTGGTAACGTCCACACCAACCATTGTACTAACTATTACTAACAAACTAACTATAAATCTTTTCATCGTAATAGGATTAGAGTTTACACCTATGTTTTGGTTTCGACTGCAAATGTAGGGGGTATTTTGCTATGCTCCAAGCGCGACAAACAAAAATCAAAATCACCAAAACAGTAAATAGTTAATTCTTAACATGTTACATTTTTAAATAAACAATAAAATCTAAACGTTTTCAATCCTTTTTTAGTCCAAAAAGTGCCTTAACATTTGGAAGTATAAGAAAGAATCCGTATCTTTGCCAAGCGAAATCTAAAACCAGACAAAATATGAAACGTACATGGTTCATCTTACTTCTGTGTATACAAGCACTTGGCATCACGGCAAGAAGCAACAAAGAGCTATACAAGACGCTTGACAGCCTCATCAGCTGCTACGACAAGCTGACAGCAGAAAAGGAGCAGCGCATCAATAGCATCAAACAAAGCATGGGAAGTATTGCGCTGACCCCAGAGCAGACCTACGACCTCAACATGAGGTTGTACGATGAATACATGGCCTACAGGTTTGACTCTGCCTACTACTATATCAATAGGAATGTACAGGCACTACGTGGCACTGCCGACAGACAGCGTTTTGCCGCCAGCGCTATTCGTATGGCTCACATTCTGTCGGTCTCCGGACTATTTGGACGCGTACATAACCTGTTGGGCGAGATAAATCCAGACTCGCTGAGCAACGAACAGAAAATAGCCTATTACAACCAGCAGAGTGAACTGAACCTCTACCGTTCGGAGATGGCACAGTATACGGACTATTTCACAGATTATATCCAGCAGGCACAGTACTATCGGCAACTGATTATCCAGATAGCTCCACAGAACAGCCAGGACTATATCTTCAACAAAGCGACCTACATCAGTGAACAGGGGAACAACGACAAGGCAATAGAAATGCTTGAAAACTATCTGCTGCAACTGCAAGAGGGGTCTCGCGACTACAGCATCGTCACCAGTACACTAGCCTACTTCTATCGAAAAAAAGGAGATATCAGTCAACAAGAACACTACTTGCTGCTCAGCGCCATCAGCGACGAGAAAGGAGCCATCCGCGAGAACAACTCGCTGCGCTCGCTGGCAGAAATACTAATGGAACAGGGAGACAACGATGAAGCTTACCACTACCTTTTCCAGGCTATCAGCGAAGCAAAGTTCTATGGCAGCAGACTACGTATGATGCAAGTGGGACGCATGGCTCCGCAAATCATGCAGCTCTACGACCAGAAGCGTTCACAGACCCAACGAAACACCTATATCTATATGGGCATCATCTCCTTAATATCGCTCGTCCTGCTGCTTATCATGTATGACACACTGAAACTTTATCGTAAGAAACAGGCTGCAAGCAAGAAGATAGAAGAGATGAACCTGGAGCTGACAGCGCAGAATATGCAGATATTGGGTACCAATAACGAGATGAAGGAGGTCAACCGCATCAAGGATGAGTACATAGGACGTTTTCTGCAACTGAGCAGTAACCTCATCAAGCGCGGAGAGGAGCACGGCAAACATCTGAACCGTCTGGCACGCGACCGCAAACTCGACGACCTCTATGCCGAACTGAAAAGTCAGCAGTTCCTCAATGGTGGCATACGCATGTTCCATCAGAACTTCGACGAGGCATTTCTGAATATTTATCCAGACTTCATTGTTGAGGTTAATAAACTTATGTCAGAAGACAACCTGTTTATGCCCAGCGAGGATGGTTACAAGAAGTTGACTACGGAACTGCGCATCCTTGCCCTTATACGTCTGGGAATAAGCGACAATCAAGAGATTGCCGACATTCTGCGTTCTAGCATCACAACCATCTACACCTATCGTTCCAAACTCAAGGCAAAGGCTATCAACAAAGGGACCTTCGAGGATGATATCCGTCAAATATCAACCTACTAAAATAGCCAGCAAGACCAGATGTCACTGAACAAAAAGATTAAAAAAAGAAAAAATGACATTTTCTCTTTGTTTTTTGCTCACTTATTCGTACCTTTGCAGTCGATTTGTGTCCAATAGACAAGAAAGAACAAAAATAAAACAATAAAAATGGCAACAAACAATCAGAACGCAGCTCCCGTAGAGGAGCAGCAGGTCACTAAGACCGAAGCCTTCTTCGAGAAGTACAAGAAGGCCATCGTTGGCTGCATAGCAGCTGTTATCGTTATCGTTGTAGGCGCTATCCTCGCTAACAACTATTATTTTGAGCCCCGTGCCAACGAGGCAAGCACCGAGCTTGCCAAGAGTCAGGAACTCTTCGACCAGCAGCAGTATGACAAGGCTCTGGTTGGTTTCCAGAAGGTCGCTGCCGACTACAGTTCTACCGATGCCGGCAATCTGGCTCAGCTCTATATCGGCATCTGCCAGGCTAATCTGGGCAAGTGGCAGGAGGCTGTCAACGCACTGGAGCAGTTCAGCGGCCAGGGCGACCAGATGATTAGCCCCGCAGCAGAGGGCGCACTGGGTAACGCCTATGCTAACCTGAATCAGTTGGACAAGGCTGTAGAGCACCTGAAGAAGGCAGCCAAGATGGCTGACAACAACTCACTGTCTCCCACGTTCCTCATCCAGGCCGGCGAGATTCTGGAGAGCCAGAACAAGAAAGACGAGGCCCTGAAGTTGTATGAAGAGGTGAAGGAGAAGTACTTCAACTCTATGCAGTACCAGAGCATCGACAAGTACATCGAAAGATGTAAGATGTAAGAAGTAATATATAAGATATGGCAACTAAAAATCTGTCAGAATACAATGCCGCCAAGGTACCCGATGCCTCGAACATGACGTTCGGCATCGTGGTGTCTGAGTGGAACCCGGAGATTACGGGTGCCCTACTCGACGGTTGCGTATCGACATTGGAGAAGCATGGCGCACTGACGGAGAATATCCACGTAAAGACCGTGCCAGGCTCGTTTGAGTTGATTTACGGAGCCCGTCAGATGACACTCAACGACGGCTACGACGCAATCATCGTGCTGGGCTGTGTCATCCGCGGCGAGACACCCCACTTCGACTACATCTGTCAAGGTGTCACCCAGGGCATTGCCCGTCTTAATGCCACCAACAACATCCCCGTAGTCTTCGGACTGCTAACAACGGAGAACATGCAGCAGGCAATGGACCGTGCTGGTGGTCGACTGGGCAACAAGGGCGATGAGTGTGCTGTGGTAGCTATCAAGATGGCTAAATTCTGAAAACAACTCATATTACAGCAATTTAATATACCATTAAAAAGAGACCAACTATGAAAAGAATGATTCTTTCAGCATTGATGCTGGTTTGCGGTATGATGATGGCCATAGCCCAGAATCCCGCACAGATAAAGTTTGAAAAGACAACCCACAACTTCGGTACCTTCTCAGAGGCTAACCCCGTGGTGTCTTGCGAGTTCAGCTTTACCAATGTTGGCGAGCAGCCACTGGTCATCAACCAGGCCATTGCCTCTTGTGGATGCACTGTGCCTGAGTACACCAAGACACCCATCAAGCCAGGCGAGAAGGGTGCTATCAAGGTGACATATAATGGTGAGGGCAAGTTCCCTGGTCACTTCAAGAAGTCCATCACGGTACGTACCAACGGTGCAGTAGAAATGACACGCCTCTACATCGAAGGCGACATGACGGAAGCGGAGAAGAAGTAAGAAGACTGAAGGCTGATGTAAGACTATAAAAAAGGCGCTGCTTGTTGGCAGCGCTTTTTTTATGTGCTAACAGCCAACTGCTAACAGCTAAAAGCTATACGTCAGTCCGATGGAACTCCATTCCTGCAACTGGAAATAACCCATCTCGTCGTCGCGGTTGTTGCCGTCGTCAAAACGAGGATAAACAAACAGGTTGGCAGAGATGTATTTCGTCACCTTAAACTCAAATTGGTTCTCCCACTCCACCTTGGTCTGATGGTAAGTGGTATTGGCATAAAGACGTGTCTTCCACATGAGCTGGTCAATGATGTTCCACGTCAACTCGCCCGTAAACTGCGACGCGAAATCTTCCAAGGTATGATGATCGCTCTTGATACCATTGGCATGAATCAAGTCCTTACGGGCAACATAGCGGAAGTTGAAAGCAAAGGGCAGGAAGTTGAGCGTACCCTTCAGGCGGCCGTCAAAGGCATCCACTTTGTACTGCATACCAATACCGATGTTCAGGTCGAAAGGTGAAGTGAAGTCTGAGTAGACAGTCTCGTCGTTGGCCTTCAAACCACGTGCAAACTGCGTATATGCCAACAGCTGCAAGGTGTAGTACCACTTTTTATGCGCCTGAACACCCAACTTGCTGGTGAAACGCAGCAGATCGTTGTTGGTCTTAAACTGATGAACGGTATCGGAGGGCGACGTTTGGATACCCAGTTTCATCTCCAATTTATTATCAAAGGTGATGCGGTCCTTGTCGTTATAGTTCAGTTCCAGATTGGCAGCAGCCACAGCAGAGTAGTTGCTCTCACCACCCTTGTGCCAGTTGGTGGAGACATAGTTCTGCAGGAACTGCAGATAACCATCGCCTTTGAACTTCCAGAAGTTAGGCTTTCGGACGACAAGTTGAACGGGCACAGCCTCAGGTTCGTCAGGCACCATCGCAGCATAATCAGTCAGCTCCACCTCTTGCGAGAGTTCCTGATTCACATCATCGCGAATGGAACCGGCCTCTTGCAGGTTGGTCTCGTTGTTGACCACCAGGTCAGGACGGCGCAGATAGAGGCTCATCAGCGCCTCGTCGATAGCATCGGCCACCTCGTCGTCGGATTTTGGCTGTAGCGACAGAGACTTCTGAGCGCCAGAATGATAGAACGTGGTAGGGACAAACAGACGGAAGTAGCGGCCATCGTTCTGCTCACTACGCAACTGGTTGTTCACCTGCTGCAGGGAGTCCAGGCGAAGGCGCATCACATTCAGCGAGTCAAGGTACTGTTTCACCACCAGTGCCGTGTCTGGAACATCCGTCTTTGCAGACTCTCTGGTACGGCGTTGTGCGCTGACAGCGAGTACCATCAGCAGCAACACGGCAATCAATAAGATGTTTTTTTGCTTCATAACTGACTGCAAAGATAATGAAAAAATTATAAAACGAAAAAATAATAAAATAAAATATGAGGAAACTAACCTTTTTTTCGTACCTTTGCACTCGTTTTATATTAATAAGGTAAAGACAACAATGAATAGAGACACCATTATCGGCTTCGTACTGATTGCATTAGTACTTATTGGGTTCAGTTGGTGGAATCAACCATCAGCAGAACAGGTAGAAGCCGCACGCAAGCAAGACAGCATTGCCTTAGCCCAGAAAGACAGTATAAAGAAAGTCCAGCAGCAGGCAGCAGCCACGAAGGCTGCCACTGATAGCAATGCTACAGTGCAGGCAGACACCACTGCCCTCTTCTATGCAGCCCACCAGGGTAAGGCAGAAAAGGTGGTACTGAAGAACGGCAAGCTGACACTGACCCTGAATAGCTTTGGCGGCATCATTGAGAAGGCCGTCATCCACAACTTCCAGAGCATTGACGGCAGCAACGATGTCACCTTGTTTGACGGCAAGGACCAGCAGATGAACTTCATGCTGGCAGGCAAGCAGGAGAACATCGTGACCAACGAGCTGTACTTCACCCCCACAGATGTCACCGACTCTACCGTCACCATGATGGCTCAGGCTGCCAACGGCGGGCACATTGCTCTGCGCTACCGTCTGGGCAAGGACTACATGCTGAGCATGGCATTGGAAACGAAGGGACTGTCAGGCATATTTGCACCAGCCTATAAAGAGATGGACATTGAGTGGAGCGACCACTGCCGCCAGCAGGAGAAGGGTTTTTCTTTCGAAAGCCGCTATACGGGTTTGTTCTACAAAGAGGCTAACGGTGGTACTGACAACCTGTCGGAGACTGCTGACAAGGAGGAACAGATTGAGGAGCGTCTGGACTGGGTGGCTTTCCGCAACCAGTTCTTCTCAGTGGCCTTTATCTCTAAGGACGACTTCTCGCAGAACGCTAACCTGTCGAGCATACAGGACCAGAAAGGTTCTGGCTACTTGAAGCAGTTTGATGCCAAACTGAAGACTGCCTTCGACCCCACAGGTCAGAAAGCGTCTGAGTTTGAGATGTATATCGGTCCTAACAACTTCCGTCTGATACAGGACGTGGAGCAGCAGAGCACCTTTGGCAAAGACCTCGACCTGGAGCAGCTCGTCAACCTTGGCTGGTGGCTGTTGCGCTGGATCAACCGCTGGTTCACGCTGTATGTCTTTGACTGGCTGACAGGCTTTGGCCTTAATATGGGTATCGTACTGATTCTCATCACCTTGCTATTGAAGGCCATTACCTTCCCCATGGTCAAGAAGAGTTATATGTCGAGTGCCAAGATGCGTGTGCTGAAGCCTAAGTTCGAAGAGGCTACCAAGCATCTGGACAAGCCCGAAGACCAGATGAAGAAACAGCAGGAGATGATGTCGCTCTACTCTAAGTATGGCGTGTCGCCACTGTCTGGCTGTCTGCCCATGCTCATCCAGATGCCTATTTGGCTGGCCATGTTCTTCTTCGTGCCTAACGCCATCCAGTTGCGTGGACAATCGTTCCTGTGGATGGAAGACCTGTCAACATACGATCCCATCTGGGAATGGGGCACTAACATCTGGGGCATTGGCGACCACCTGTCGCTGACCTGCATCCTGTTCTGTGCCGCCCAGCTGATATACACTTGGATTTCTATGCGCCAGCAGCGCGACCAGATGGTGGGCGCTCAGGCTGACCAGATGAAGGTGATGCTGTGGATGATGTATATCATGCCGCTGATGTTCTTCTTCATCTTCAACGACTACTCGTCAGGTCTGAACTTCTACTACTTCATCTCACTGTTCATGTCGGCTGCCATTATGTGGACACTGCGCAAGACCACTGACGACGAGAAACTGTTGGCCATTCTGGAAGCCAACTATCAGGCCAACAAGAACAACCCCAAGAAGCAGTCGAACTTTGCTGCACGTCTGGAAGAGATGCAGCGAAAGGCCGATGCCATGCGCGAACAACAGCGAAACAACCGTAGATAACACAACAGCACACACACAACACATGAAAATAGGATTTGACAACGAGAAATATCTCAGGATACAGTCAGAGCACATACGAGAGCGTATTGCACAATTTGACGGCAAACTTTATCTGGAACTAGGCGGTAAGCTTTTTGACGACCACCATGCCAGCCGCGTACTCCCTGGTTTCAAGCCCGACTCGAAGTTACGCATGTTTGCACAGCTGAGAGACCAGCTGGAGATTGTCATCGTTGTCAGTGCTGACGATATAGAAAAGAACAAGGTACGCGCCGATCTGGGCATCACCTACGACGAAGACGTGCTGCGACTGCGTGAGGAGTTCATGAGTCGCGACTTCATGGTTGGTTCGGTGGTAATAACCCACTACAATGGTCAGCAGGCTGCCGACCTGTTCCGCAAGCGTCTGGAGCGTCTGGGCATCAAGTCGTACGTACATTATCTCATCGACGGCTATCCCCACAACGTAGAGCTGATAGCCAGCGATGACGGCTTTGGCAAGAACGACTATGTAGAGACCTCACGCGAACTGGTCATCGTCACTGCTCCAGGCCCTGGCTCTGGCAAGATGGCCGTTTGTCTTAGTCAGCTCTATAACGAGAACAAGCGAGGCATTCATGCCGGTTATGCTAAGTTTGAGACCTTCCCTGTATGGAACCTGCCTTTGAAGCATCCCGTCAACATCGCCTACGAAGCAGCTACTGCCGACCTGAACGATGTCAACATGATTGACCCGTTCCACCTGGAGGCATACGACAAGATTGCCATCAACTACAACCGCGACATCGAGATATTCCCCGTGCTGAATGCCCTGTTCGAGGGCATCTATGGCGAGAATCCCTATAAGTCACCTACGGACATGGGTGTCAACATGGTGGGCTTCTGCATCTCTGACGATGAGGTGTGCTGCAATGCCTCGCGCGACGAGATTATCCGCCGTTACTATGATGCCACCAACAAGATGGCTGACGGAGCGGACAACGAGCGTGAGGTCAACAAAATCCTGATGCTCTTCAACCAGGCAAAGATTACCACCGCCTACCGTCGTGTGACAGTAGCAGCACAGGCCAAGCAGGAACTGACAGAACACACTGCTGCCGCCATGGAACTGGAGGACGGCACCATCATTACTGCCAAGAGTTCACCCCTACTCGGCTGTTCGGCTGCCTTGTTGCTCAATGCCACCAAACACTTGGCAGGTATAGACCACGACGCCAAACTGATTCCACAGAGTCTGATAGAACCTGTACAGAAGACGAAGATAGAATACCTGGGTGGCAAGAATCCTCGTCTGCATACTGACGAGGTACTGGTAGCACTCAGCGTGTTGTCAAAAGACGACGAGCAGTGTCGTGCTGCATTGGCCCAACTGCCAAAATTGCGTGGCTGTCAGGTACACTCTACGGTGATGCTCTCTGAGGTAGACCGCAAAATCTTCAAGAAGTTAGGGTGCGGACTGACCTGCGACCCCGTACGCAAAAAATAAATAGTAACTTGTCAAATAGTCAATTATTATGGCCATCGTTAAACCATTCAAGGGCATCCGCCCACCGAAAGAACTTGTAGAAAAGGTAGAGAGCCGTCCTTACGACGTACTCGACTCAGAAGAGGCACGCGCCGAGGCTGGCGACAATGCCCTGAGTTTGTATCACATCATCAAACCGGAGATTGACTTCCCTGTAGGTACCTCAGAATACGACCCTCGTGTCTACGAGAAGGCTGCCGAGAACTTCCAGAAGTTCCAGGACAACGGATGGCTGGTGCAGGACTCGCGCGAACATTATTATATATATGCTCAGACCATGCAGGGCAAGACGCAGTATGGTCTGGTGGTCTGCGCCCACACGGATGACTACATGAAGGGCAACATCAAGAAGCACGAGCTGACACGTCGCGACAAGGAGGAAGACCGCATGAAGCATGTCCGTGTGAACAATGCCAACATCGAACCAGTATTCTTTGCCTATCCAGACAATGCAGTGCTCAACGAGCTCATCATGCGCTATGCAGCCACTGAGCCCGAGTACGACTTCATAGCTCCTATTGATGGTTTCCGCCACCAGTTCTGGATTATTGACGATGACAAGGACATGCAGACCATCACCGCTGAGTTCAGCAAGATGCCGTCACTCTATATTGCCGACGGTCACCACCGCTCAGCAGCCGCTGCCCTCGTGGGTGCAGAGAAGCAGAAGCAGAACCCCAACCACCGCGGCGACGAGGAGTATAACTACTTCATGGCTGTCTGCTTCCAGGCCAGCCAGCTGACCATCCTCGACTACAACCGCGTCGTCAAGGACCTCAACGGACTGAGCTCAGAGGAATTCCTTGCCGCACTCAGCAAGAACTTTGAGGTAGCTGACAAGGGAACCGACATCTACAAGCCTCAACAGCTACACGAGTTCTCACTCTATCTGGACGAGCACTGGTACAGTCTGAAGGCTAAGGAAGGTACCTACGACAATACCGACCCCATCGGTGTGCTGGACGTCGACATCTCGAGCCGCCTCATCCTCGACGAGATACTCAACATTGGCGACCTTCGCTCGTCAAAGCGTATCGACTTCGTGGGCGGACTGCGTGGACTAGGCGAACTGAAGCGCCGTGTAGACAATGGTGAGATGCGTGCCGCTCTGGCCCTCTACCCTGTCACCATGCAGCAGATTATGGATATTGCCGACAGTGGCAAGATTATGCCTCCTAAGGCTACCTGGTTTGAGCCCAAACTGCGCTCAGGCCTGGTTATTCATAAGTTGTCGTAATAACGTTATCACGTTATACGTCATAACGATGATCAACGACGAATACAAAACAATCAAAGAGACAAGCGAGGGATATTACACCGAGAAACGGAGTAAGTTCCTCGCTTTTGCCCATCCCGTCAGCACAGTTGACGAGGTGAAGGACATCGTGGCACAGTATCGCAAGAAATACTACGATGCGCGCCACGTCTGCTATGCCTACATGCTGGGCGCCGAGCGCACGGAGTTCCGTGCCAACGATGACGGCGAACCCAGCAGTACAGCTGGCAAGCCCATCCTCGGACAAATCAACAGCAACGAACTGACAGACATACTGATAGTCGTTGTTCGTTATTATGGCGGTGTAAATCTGGGCACCAGCGGTCTCATCGTAGCCTACCGAGAGGCTGCCGCTGACGCCATCAGCCATGCTACCATCGAGACGCGACAGGTCGAAGAACTCATCAACTATTCCTTTGCCTACCCCCAGATGAACGATGTGATGCGCATTGTCAAGGACATGAATCCTCGCATCATCTCACAAACTTACGACAACACTTGTGAGATAGTGCTATCGATAAGAAAAAGCGAAGCTGAGCAGCTTCGCAATCGGTTAAATAGTCTGTTGTAAGTACTGCGCACACATCTCTGCGCAGCGTTCTCCATCAACTCCCGCTGAGACGATACCACCAGCATAGCCGGCACCCTCGCCGCAAGGGAAGAGGCCCTCAAGGCGGACATGCATCAGCGTGTCGCCATCACGGACGATGCGCACAGGACTGGAGGTGCGCGTCTCCACACCAATCATGACGGCCTCGTTGGTCAGGAAGCCATGGCTCTGGCGACCAAAGGCCTTAAAGCCCTCCTGCAGACGATGGCTGATGTTCTGCGGCATCCAGAAATGCAGGGGTGACGAGATGAGTCCTGGGGCATAGGAGGAGCGTGGCAAGTCGTAGCTCAGTCTCTTGTTGACAAAATCAGCCATGCGCTGTGCTGGTGCGGTCTGTCGCATATTACCCTGCTGCCAACAGTCACGCTCTAACCGTTCCTGGAAGTGCATCACGCGCAACGGGTCGTCACCCTCAATATCTTCTGCGCGTGTCTCGACCACCATACCACTGTTGGACCACTGTCCGCCACGATTGGACGGACTCATGCCGTTGACGACAATCTGCTGCTTGTCTGTTGCGGCAGGGATGACAAAACCACCAGGGCACATGCAGAACGAGTAGACGCCACGGCCGCCGACCTGCGTGACAAACGAATACTCTGCGGCAGGCAGGTACTTACCCCTACCCTGTTTGTTATGGTATTGTATCTGGTCGATGAGCATCGATGGATGTTCCAGGCGGACACCTACGGCAATGCCCTTGGGCTCTATCTCAATGTTGCTCTCTGCCAAGTAGCGATAGACATCGCGGGCGGAATGGCCTGTGGCAAGAATGACGGGTCCCATGAATTGCTGTTGGCTATTAGCGGTTTGCTGTTGGCTGACAGCCTCAACACCAACGACGCGGTTGCCTTCCAACAACAGGCGCGTCATCTTAGTATGGAAGTGTACCTCACCACCGCAGCGGAGAATGGTGTTACGCATGTTCTCAATGACACGCGGCAACTTGTCAGTACCAATATGCGGATGGGCATCGGCAAGGATATTCGTCGAAGCGCCATGCTGGCAGAACACGTTGAGGATTTTCTCTATGGAGCCGCGTTTCTTGGAACGAGTGTATAGTTTGCCATCCGAATAAGCGCCAGCACCACCCTCGCCAAAGCAGTAGTTGCTCTCAGCATCCACCTGCTGCGTCTTGGCAATTTGTGCTAAATCTTTCTTGCGTTCATGCACATCCTTGCCGCGCTCTAAGACGATGGGACGCAAGCCAAGCTCTATCAAGTGAAGAGCAGCAAACAGTCCACCAGGCCCAGCGCCTACGACGACAACCTGCGGACGCTCGCTGACATCGGGATAGTCTGTATGGACATACTCATCGTCAGCAGGCTGTTCATTGATAAACACGCGGACCTTCAGATTGACAAAGATGGTACGCTGACGTGCATCGATACTGCGACGAAGAATGCGTACAGCCGTTATCGTCCGTACATCAAAGCCATATTCATCGGCCAACCATGAGCGCAGCACCTGTTCATTGGCTGCCACCTGCGGCTGTACCCTTACTTGATACTCGTTGGTCATTCCTCGTTCTTGAAGAGGTCTTGAATTTCAGCAATTTCGTCTTCATCAAACCACTTGCCCAAGCGGTCCTTTGCCTTCTGCTGAATTTCTGGGTCTACATCCACCCATACCTTCTTTAATACAAAGAGTAGCACGGCAAGGTCGTCAGTCAGTCCGGCAATGGGGATGGCATCGGGAATGACATCCAACGGACTGATCATATACCCCAACGCACCGATAATCATGGCCTTGTTGGCCTTGCTGACTTTGTCACTCTGCAACGTGTAGTACAGAATTAAGGCTGCATAGACTAATTTAGACCCTGCACGCTTGGCGATTTTGGCAATCTTGTCAACGAAGTCCGACTGTGAGAACTTGTTGGCATACTTCATAAAATCAGGTAGTTCCATTTTACTATTTACTATTTTACTATTTATTGATTCTTATCACTCTGATACCCGTATGCGACGGATGTTTCTGCAGATAGCGGTAGAACGTCATACGTTCCTCAACGACCTTCTTGTGTATCATCGATGCATTGAGCAGGTGCAAACCGTCCTTCTTCCACACGGCAAAACCAAGATGGGCAATATCCAGCCCCTTCTTATTGCAGGTAATGGCAATGATGTCTCCATCGTGGACAGCCTGACGCAAGACTTTTGTACTGCGGTGTAGTGCACTCTTGGGAATATAGCGGGCCTTCGTACCTGTAAGCTGTTTCTCCTGCTGACGGATGACGGGCACCAGCTTCGGCTGTGCCTTCAGCGCCTTGTAGGCTGTAGGGTGTGTACTCATATAGTTCACATTGACACGCTGGACAGCCGTAAAGGGTGGGTTGGGCGACTGTATCTCCTTGACAATCTTCATGGCTTGCTTGTCAGCAATCCAGTCGGAGAAATAGTGCAGCCGTGAGGTATAGTCAGTCATCAAGCCTTGCCTGTATCTCAGCATACGCAGCGTCGTCAGATAGTCATTCCACGAACGTTTGCCCTGCTGTGCACAAAGTGTCAGGGCTGTCACCGTCTCCACCAATGTGGTGCAGTCAAGCTGTCGGGTATTCACCACCAGTTGCTCGTTGTCATTGACTTCCAAGGTATGTGCTACATAGGGCACGTCCAGAAACTGGCGGGCAAACCAAAGTGTCGACGTCTCTGTATTGGCTTGAGCCAACAAGCGGCAGACAGTCACGCTGTCAGCCTTCTGATAGGTTACCTGAGCCTCCGCACAGATGGCAGATAGCAGCAAGAGGGAAAATAGTACTCTGTATCTCATTATTTTTTCTTTTTAAACCGTCCTCGCGCTCCAAAGTTGTAACCCACATATATGTTCAGACTGCCAAAGATGTTGTTGGCTGCAAACTGTTGCTTATGGTAGTTATAGGAACGCACAATAACAGCCGCGCCTGCATACCAGCGCATATTGTTGTACACCAAGCCAAAACGTCCGATGCCGTCTATATTGAAGTTGTTAATGTTCAACAGGTCCTTACTACTGCTCGACTCGCCATGGGTATGCTTATAGGCCAATGCCAACGAGAGTGAGGAACAGAACAGGCAGTTCTTAGCAAACACCCAGTTGTAGGCATACCCTACCGATGCGCCGTAGTTATAGTACTCCACGCTGTTGAACATCAGTCCGCTGTCTACTTTGACTGTTTGCGCCCCCATACGCTCGTCTATCACTGCCTGCAACTTCTCATGGTCAAAGTCTATGCTGTTGCGCGTATAGGTCACCCCCGCCATCCACGAGCCGCAGCTGATTTTCTGTATGGTACTCTGTGCAAAGGCAGCAGGATAAGAGAAGCGTTTGTGATTGAAGATATAGTAGAGGTTAGCACCAGTGATGCCCACGCTGATACCATTGAAAGGCACACCTTCCAGCACTTGGGTATTGACGTTCTTGCCTAAGTTGGCACGACGGATGTGATAGTCGCAGCCCGTACGGCGATAGTATAAGTCAACACCAATTTGTGCAGCGTAAATACTGAGGTCAATCTCTTGCTTCAGATCCTTGAGGTCCATATCCACACGCTTCAAGTCGAACGTATAGCCGAAGAAGACCCAACGCCAGCCAAAGTAGGGGCCTACCTTCAGATTCGGCTCAGGCGACAGCCACACCGACTGTCCGTCAGCTCCCCTCGAACTGAGACGATAGTAGTCGTAGGTATGTGTAGCTTGGAGCATCACCGACCAGTTATAGTGCTGTGGCTCGACATAGTTCTCGTCGATATAGGTGAAGCCACGGATAGTACGGCGCAGCCAGCTCATCTTCTTCTCTGGCTGTTCCGCCTGCAACGTGTCTTGCGCCATCGCGTGCAACGTCACCAAGGACCATATCAGCAGTAGCACTCTCTTCATCTGTTCAGAACTTTCCTAAGATTCGGTCCAGTACCCAGTTGACAGGGGTTGCCGACACACTAGTACACTCGCAGATGCCTATGCCCTGCAGATGTTCGCAGACATTCTTAATGAGCGGATACTGCACATAGGGAGGATTAGGTACTTCCAGCACCTGTGTTCCTTCACTGGTATGCAGCAGAATGGGTTTATAGTCGAAGACAGAGAAACTCATCAGTCCCTTGTCACCAATAATCTCGATACAGTCCTCGCGTGCCGACTCATGGCCTACAAAGCACCAGGAACCACTACCAGGCACGCCACTCTCAAACTCAAAACATGCGCTCACCGAGTCTTCTGCCTGATAAAGGTTGCCGCGATTGGCACAGATGCCACGAGCTTCAAGGATAACACCGAAGATGTGTTGCATGAGGTCGAGCTGATGGGGAGCCAAATCATAGAAGTAGCCACCACCGGCAATATCTGGCTGAAGGCGCCAAGGCAACTCGGCTGTTTTGGAATAGTCAAGTTCACGAGGCGGTACGGCAAAACGAATCTGTACATTGATGACTTTACCGATGGTACCATTGTCTACCAGTTCCTTGACTTTCTGGAAATAGGGCAGATAGCGACGGTAGTAGGCCACAAAGCAGGGCACACCCGTCTCCGCACTGACGCGGTTGATGCGGGCACAGTCCTCGTAAGAGGCTGCCAGAGGTTTCTCTACATACACCGGTTTTCCTGCCTTCATGGCCATAATCGCAAAGGTAGCATGGCTGCTGGGAGGCGTAGCAATATAGACAGCATTCACGTCGGGATCGTCAATGAGCTCCTGGGCATCGGTATACCATTTCGGTATGCCGTGTCGCTCAGCATAGCTACGCGCCTTCTGCTCCTGGCGACTCATCACCGCCACCACGCTGGAGCCTTCTACCTCAGAGAACGCCGGCCCGCTTTTCTTTTCTGTCACCTCACCACATCCGATGAAGCCCCACCGTAATATTTTCATAATTGTGTGCAAAGATACGAAAAGTTGAGCGCAATACAAAACAAAAATTGTTTTTTATTGCCGAAACGGAGTAAGTTGGTGACTTTTGGCGCAAACTTACAAAATAAATCTTAAATCTTAATTCTTAATTCTTATTTTATTTGTACCTTTGCATCATTAATTCGACAAACATGGACCAGCAAGACAAAATAATTGTACAGAAAGTACGCAGCTACCGAGGAATTCTGTCGGCAGGCATGCGCCTATATATCAGTGCTTTCCGCAGATTTTTCAAGGCCTCATGGCTTATGGCTCTCATCTATGCGCTCGTCAATGCGGCTTTGGGCACACTGACAGCCATCAAGATTCCAGAGCTGACCGTTGTCATCCTGTCGCAACTACAGCGCTATAACGGTATCTTCGCAGAGAGTCTGCAGCCCTACCTCGTGGTGCTGGCAGAGTGCATCGTTCTCATGATGGCCATCATCATCGTCACCGCCTTGGCTCACAGTACTATCTATACCTTGCTGAAAGAGCATAGCGAAACGGGCGACATATCGGTTCCGGCCAGTTGGTGGAAGCCCAGCACACGTTTGATGGGGCGCACGCTGAAGGGGGCACTCCTCACACTGCTGGTCTGCATCCCTCTGTTCATCGTTGCACCCTTTGCCCTGCCGATGTGGTATGTATTGACGAAGTACATCATGGAACCCTCTACTGGCTATTGGACTACACTGAGAAAAGGCTATGGAAACGGCATGGGGCACTGGGGTTCTTTATTCCTGGTATTTTTCCTTACCATGCTTTTCATTCTGCTGGCAGGAATGATTGTCATGCTACCTGCTCACATTCTCTTCTTGGCCAACTACCGGGCACAGATGGGCGTACTCATTGGCGATCCGCTGGGCATGCCTTCATATATGCTGCCCATGACATTCATCACCTTCGTCCTGTGTAGCTTCCTGTACTTCTATCTTTGCCTGCCCCTGCTGCTCAACGGCTACTATGCCTATGGCGCTATTGAAGCCAAAGAACTGGAACACGAACAACAAAAGCTAAGCATACAATGAAGAAGATACTCTTTATAGACCGTGACGGAACCATCATTCGCGAACCTGCCGACGAGCAGATTGACAGTTTTGAGAAGCTACAGTTTGTACCTCGTGCCATCTCCAGTCTTACATTCCTGCGCCAGCATACCGACTATGCGTTTGTCATGGTTAGCAACCAGGACGGACTGGGTACTGACGCTTTTCCAGAAGACACTTTCTGGCCTGTCCACAATTTCATTCTCGACACGCTTCGTGGTGAGGGTGTTGAGTTTGATGACATTCTTATAGACCCACACTTTCCAGAAGATAATGCCCCTACCCGCAAGCCCAACACGGGACTGGTAGAAAAATATATGAACAACCCTGAGTACGACATTCAGGGCAGCTACGTCATTGGCGACCGTGACACCGACCGCCAGTTTGCCAAGAATATAGGCTGTGGTTTCCTTAAAATTGACAGTGCTCCTGGCGAGTTGGCTGCCGAAAGCTGGGAAAAGGCTACCGCCATCGCTTTTGGCGGCGAACGCAACGCAGAGGTTCGGCGCACCACCAAAGAGACGGATATCTGGGTGAAGGTAGACCTCGACGGCAACGGCCGTTGCGACATTCACACTGGGCTGGGGTTCTTTGACCACATGCTCGAACAAATCGGCAAACACGGCATGATTGACCTCACCGTGCATTGTGACGGCGACCTGCACGTTGACGAGCACCACACCATAGAAGACACTGCACTGGCGCTGGGCGAATGCCTACTGAAAGCCTTAGGCGACAAACGTGGCATTGAGCGCTACGGCTACTGTCTACCGATGGACGACTGTCTCTGTTCCGTCTGCCTTGACTTCGGAGGACGTCCCTGGCTGGTATGGGATGCCGAGTTCCATCGTGAGAAGATTGGCGAGATGCCCACCGAGATGTTCCTACATTTCTTCAAGAGTCTGAGCGATGCTGCCCGCATGAACCTCAATATCAAGGCTGAAGGACAGAACGAGCACCACAAGATTGAAGGCATCTTCAAGGCATTGGCACGTGCACTGAAAATGGCAGTACGCAGAGATGTGTATCACTACGAACTGCCATCGACCAAGGGTAGTTTATAACTTCACTCTCCTCTTAACTATCTGCTTGGCCAAATCATTTCCATCGGATAGTGCAACAGCAAGTGCTTGAAGGAACGCTTGCGAGCCATCAGACAACGCAGGATAAAGCGTCCTTCTGTCTCTGAGGGTTCACAAAGCATGCAGCTACGGTCTAGCGACAACGTGTATTGAAGCACCCACATCACACCAGCAGCAAACTGCGTCAAGCCAAGCAACTGAAGGGCTTCCGTCATGTTGCAGCCATCCTTAAACGGCTGGAAAGCCCCCTTGAGTCGGCTGAGCACATAATAGTAGTCTACCAGACAACACATGGTAGCCTTTCCACTCAACAAACGTTGCTGGAAGGTCTGTAACATACAGATGGCATTCATCGTCAGTGTAGGCACCAGCCAATCGCCCTCACCCTCCAGGAACATCAGTTCTTTGTTGTGCGCAAACCACTTCTGCATTCTTTTATTCACGAACGGGTTACGCATGGAAAGCACACGATAGTACAGATTCACGGGGGTATTGTCCCATACGGTCAGCGCCAGCGAGGTATAACCACAATAGACATCCTCCTGACCTGTCTGGTGGACAAATTTGACGATGCGGTCCATGTTACAATCTACAAAGATATCAATGCTTGGCGTCTTCAGCAGATGACGCATCTCGCTATCATCATAATGGCGCTCTCCCAGTCCATTCATCACAGCAGCATGGAGCTTGCGTTCTGCCAGTTTCTTGACGAGTTTCTCACAGCGGTTCTCATACAATTCCTGTTCATCACGGAGCATCTCAGCATCAGCCATCCAGTCGATGCTCAAATCGTGTGGAGCACGCAGTCCAAAGTCAAACAACCGTTCCACTCCTTTATAGCAAACGCCCACCAATCCATGTCGTTGGGCAGTCTGATAAATGCCGTTCCATTCTTCAACCGACGGTCCTCTGCTCAGACAGTCCATTTGTCCAACGGCCACACGTAGCAATTCAAAAAACAGTTCTTGCATGATACTTATGTTAGTAGTATTAAAATCTGTTGCAAAGATACGAAATAATTGATAATTGACAATTGATAATTGATATTTTCTTTGTACTTTTGCACAAAATTAGTGTATTGACGACTATGACCGACGATAAAATACTACGCATGCGACAACTCATCAGCGAGTTGAACGAGGCTTCTGACGCCTACTACAACGGACAGACCGAGCGCATGACCGACTATGAATGGGACGCCCGTTTCGATGAATTGAA
>OCTX012287088.1_pt1 | contig 22183 bp, 16 predicted proteins | sample 1539691 | NCBI WGS metagenome assembly OCTX01 (sample SAMN02144231, study PRJEB22623) | gut metagenome | biome: sheep rumen | host: Ovis aries | place: New Zealand
GATCGTGATTCACTGTTCGGCAGTCAAGCCCGACCAACAGTCGTCAGCAGCACAGATAGATTCGTGGCACCGCCAGCGAGGTTTTCACCTCGGCATAGGCTACCACTACGTGATCCGACGGGACGGAACGCTGGAAATGGGACGACCGGAATACATGGTGGGCGCACACTGCAAGAACCATAACCAACACTCCATAGGAGTGTGCTATGAGGGCGGACTCAATGCGCGGGGCGATCCGGCAGACACGCGCACCGAGGCACAGAAGCGGACGATGCTCAGTCTGCTCAGGGAATTGAAGGAGCGTTATCCACGCGCTATCATCGTGGGCCATCACAACCTGAACCCGCTGAAAGCCTGTCCGTGCTTCGATGTCTATAAAGAGTTTGGTAATTGGTAAACAAAAAGGTGAGTGGTTCATACCACTCACCCTGTTTTTTTATACCGGAAGTAGAGTGACATGTTTTGTTTGATGATGCAAAGGTAATAAGAAAGATTTATATCACAAGCCATTTATTAAAGAAAACTCAGAATAAATTTGGTTATTCATCCTATTTATAGTAACTTTGCAGCCGTTTTAATATATAATAAGGTATAAAGAAGATATGATAACAGTAACAAATCTGGCCATTCAGTTTGGCAAGAAGACACTTTACAAGGACGTTAACCTGAAATTTACCAGTGGAAACATTTATGGTATTATCGGTGCGAATGGGGCTGGCAAATCTACCCTACTCCGTGCTATCAGCGGCGAGTTGGAACCTAACAAGGGTACGATTGAATTGGCTCCTGGCGAACGCCTGTCGGTGTTGGAACAGGACCACTTCAAATATGATGAGTATTCAGTGATGGATACCGTGCTGATGGGTCACCAGCCGTTATGGAAGAATATGAAGGAGCGCGAAGCACTGTATGCCAAGGACGAAATGACAGAGGAAGATGGTAATCGTGCTGCAGAACTGGAAATGGCTTTTGCAGAGATGAACGGATGGGAAGCTGAGAGTGAAGCCGCCCAACTGTTGCAGAACTTAGGCGTACCCGAAGGTCAGCACTATAAGCAGATGGCTGAGATTTCGAATAACGAGAAAGTACGCGTGATGTTGGCAAAGGCTCTGTTCGGTCATCCCGACAACCTGTTATTGGACGAGCCTACCAACGACTTGGACTTGGATACCGTTCAGTGGCTGGAGGAATATCTCTCTAATCTGGAACAGTGTGTGCTGGTAGTCAGCCACGACCGTCACTTCCTGGATGCTGTCTCTACGCAGACCGTAGATATTGACTTTGGCAAGGTGACGCTGTTCTCAGGTAACTACTCGTTCTGGTACGAATCGTCACAATTGGCACTGCGCCAGCAGCAGAACCAGAAGATGAAGGCTGAAGAGAAACGTAAGCAGTTGGAGGAATTCATCCGCCGATTCTCTGCCAATGTGGCAAAATCGAAACAAACCACTTCGCGCAAGAAGATGCTGGAGAAGCTGAATGTAGAGGAAATCACTCCCTCTACGCGTAAATATCCCGGTATCATTTTCTCAATGGAGCGCGAACCTGGCACACAGATATTGGAAGTAGAAGGACTGAAGGCTGTAGATAATGATGGAACAGTGCTCTTCGACAATGTAAACTTCACCATTGAAAAGGGCCAGAAAACGGTATTCCTTTCGCATAACCCCAAGGCCATGACAGCCCTCTTCGAGATTATCAATGGTAATCGTGAGGCTCAGGCTGGTACTTATAAATGGGGTGTGACTATTACCACCGCCTATCTGCCACTCGACAATACTGAATTCTTCCAGTCGGATTTGAATCTGGTTGACTGGCTGTCACAATATGGTACAGGCAACGAAGTGATGATGAAGTCGTTCCTTGGACGTATGCTCTTCAAGGAAGAGGATGTGCTGAAGCATGTCAATGTACTGTCAGGAGGTGAGAAGATGCGTTGTATGATTGCCCGTATGCAATTGAAAAATGCAAACTGCCTGATTCTGGATACTCCTACCAACCACTTGGACCTGGAATCAATTCAGGCTTTCAACAATAATCTGATTTCATTTAAAGGAAACATCCTGTTTGCTTCGCACGACCATGAGTTCATCAACACAGTGGCAGACCGCATCATCGAACTGACACCTAAAGGTACGATTGACAAACTGATGTCCTATGATGATTACATCTACGACGAGGCTATCAAGGAAAAGAAGGCAGAGATGTATAGTTAAGTGATGAAAGATTAAAAGTGGCACGGATTTTGCTATTGACCTCATAAAATAATGATCGCTATGAAAGAAGAAGAAAAAATGAATCTGGAAGAGGAAGAGACTCTGAAGGAAGAAGAAACAACAGTTGAGAATAACCAAGAGCATTCAGAGAACTCAGAAAATTCAGAGGACTCAGAGGACTCAGAGAACTCAGAAAATTCAGAGGACTCAGAGGAAAAAGACCCTCTGGAGGCTGCTTTGGCTGAAATAGAATCACTAAAGACCCAGATGCTCTATAAGACAGCTGAGTTTGATAATTACCGCAAACGTACGCTGAAGGAGAAGGCAGAACTGATTCTGAACGGTGGCGAGAAAGCCGTGAGTGCTATCCTACCCGTCATTGACGACATGGAGCGCGCTATGGAAAATGGTGAAAAGACCGACGACCCACAGGTGCTGCGTGAAGGTATGGAACTGATTTACCATAAGTTCATGAAAGCACTGGAAAGTCTGGGCGTGAAGAAGATAGAAACTGAGAATGCAGACTTCAATACTGATGTGCATGAGGCCGTGGCTATGGTTCCAGGAATGGGCGACGACAAGAAGGGCAAGGTAATTGACTGTTTGCAGAGTGGTTATCAACTTAACGATAAAGTAATTCGCCACGCAAAAGTGGCAGTAGGACAATAATATGGCACAAAAAAGAGACTATTATGAGGTGCTTGGCGTTGGAAAGAACGCCACAGAAGATGAAATAAAGAAGGCGTATCGCACCATCGCCATTAAATATCACCCAGACAGAAATCCGGGTGACAAGGAAGCCGAAGAGAAATTCAAGGAGGCTGCCGAGGCATACGACGTATTGCATGACCCTAAGAAACGTCAGCAGTACGACCAGTTTGGTTTTAATACTCCAGGAGGTGGCGGCTTCGACTTCAGCGGTTTCGGCGGCGCATCCATGAATATGGACGACATCTTCTCGATGTTCGGCGATATATTCGGTGGCCGTGCCGGATTCGGCGGCTTTGGAGGCGGTGGACGTCGTGGACCGCAGAAGCATCGTGGCAGTGACCTGCGACTGAAAGTTCGCTTGTCGCTGGAAGAGATTGCTACAGGTGTGACCAAGAAATTCAAAGTCCGCAAGGACGTACCTTGCTCGCATTGTAAGGGTACTGGCGCAGAAGACGGAAGTGGTACGGAAACCTGTCCGACATGTCATGGAAGCGGTGTGATTACACATACCACACAGAGTTTCCTCGGCATGATGCAGACACAAGGAACCTGTCCTACCTGTAACGGTTCTGGACAAGTAATTAAGAACAAGTGTCACCAATGTGGCGGTACAGGTGTTGAGAAAGGTGAAGAGGTCGTAGAAATCAAGATTCCTGCCGGTGTAGCCGAAGGTATGATTGTTAATGTACCTGGTAAGGGAAATGCGGGTCATAACAAAGGAGGCAATGGTGATATTCAGGTGTTTGTTGAGGAGATTGAGGACGAACGCTTCATTCGTGACGAAAACGATCTGATATATAACCTGTTGCTCGATTTCCCAACAGCAGCACTGGGTGGCGATGTAGAGATTCCTACCATTCAGGGCACCAAACTGCGTGTAAAGATGGAACCGGGAACACAACCTGGCAAAACGCTCCGCTTGCGTGGCAAGGGACTGCCTGCCGTACAGGGTTATGGTCGCGGCAATGGTGATTTGGTGGTTAATGTCAGTGTATATATTCCAAAGACATTGAATCGCGAGGAGAAGGAAGCTATCGAGAAATTCAGGCATAGTGACAATTTCCAAGGCGATGCAGCCACTAAGCGTTCCATCTTCCAACGTTTCAAGAACTATTTCAGTTAAGCAATGAACTACCAAGAGACCTGCGAATACCTATACAACCAGATACCCATGTTTGAAAGACAGGGAGCAGCTGGCTACAAAGAGGGACTGAGCAATACGATGGCATTGGATGAGCATTTCGGTCATCCCCACACACGATTTGCCTCCATCCACGTAGCAGGTACAAACGGCAAAGGTTCCGTATCGCATACACTGGCTGCATTCCTGCAAAAATGTGGATATAAAGTAGGTCTCTATACTTCACCCCACCTGGTTGATTTCCGTGAGCGTATCAAGGTGAACGGTGAAATGATTCCAGAGGAAGAGGTTGTCAAATTTGTAGAGGATGAACGTTCATTCTTCGAACCTTTGTCACCCTCGTTCTTTGAAGTCACCACTGCCCTGGCCTTCAAATATTTTGCTGACAGGGGTGTTGATGTTGCTGTGGTGGAAGTAGGACTCGGTGGTAGATTGGATTGTACAAACATCATTACCCCGATTGTGTCTGTCATTACCAACATCAGTTTTGACCATACGCAATTCTTAGGTGATACGTTGGCTAAGATTGCTTCTGAGAAGGCTGGTATTATCAAGCCCAATGTGCCTGTAGTCATTGGAGAAAGTAATGAGGAAACACGTCCTGTGTTTGAGACAAAAGCTCAAGAAACGGGAAGCAAAATCATTTTTGCTGAGGATCACCCTGAAATCCTTGAGGCAACTACACTGCCGGATGGGCACATGCAATATGTCACTGAACACTGGGATACTATCGAAGGCGACTTGGGCGGTATCTACCAAAAGAAGAATATGAACACGGTCATGGCGGTTCTGAAAGTGTTGGCAGAGCAGGGATTCCTCTCCAAGTGTACTTCACGCGAGAGTCGCCAATCCTACCTGAAAGAATTATCTTATGCCATTAATCATGTGTGTAGTCTCACAGGACTGATGGGACGCTGGCAAGTTATCAAGCGAACACCCTATACCGTTTGCGATACGGGACATAATGTCGGTGGATGGATCTATCTGTCACAACAGATTCAGAGTGTGGAATGCCAGAAACGCCACATCATTTTTGGAATGGTAAGCGATAAAGACGTTGAGCATGTGTTGGACATGCTACCCAAAGACGCTATTTACTATTTTACCCAGGCATCAACAAAAAGAGCCATTCAGGCAGCTGTTGTCAAGACTTTGGCAGCCCAACACGGTTTGATGGGTGAGAGCTATCCTTCTGTAGTTGAAGCATATAGAGCTGCTGTCAAAGCTGCATCACCTCAGGATTTCATATTCATTGGAGGTAGCAGTTACTTAGTTGGTGACTACCTGAAAAAATGTCTTTAGGTGTTTTTAACACTCCAATAAACTTTTTTTTCCTACTTTCGTTCGTTTAAGTCGATTTTTTTAAGTTACTTTGCAGTGGATATTTTGTAACTAAAAACAATCAATTATGGCTAATACAAGCGAAAATGCGAATTTGTGTGGTCTGAACCGTAAAGATTTTCAGACCACAGTGAATGGTAAAAAAACCGATTTATACATCCTGCGCAACCGCAAAGGTTACGAAGTTGCTATCTCTAATTATGGTGGTGCTATCTGTGCTATCATGGTTCCAGACAAGGATGGAAATGTAGCTAACGTTATTCAGGGGCATGGCAGCATCCAGCAGCTGACCAGCGGAAAGGAGCCTTATCTCTCTACGCTGATTGGACGTTGGGGAAACCGCATCTGCAAAGGTCAGTTTACCCTGAACGGCAAGGAATATCAGCTGGCACTGAACGACGGTCCTAACCACTTGCATGGTGGCAGCGTAGGTTTCAATGCCAAAGTTTGGGATGCACGTCAGATGGGTCCCCGTTCGCTGGCTCTGCATCGTGTATCATCTTACGGTGAGGAAGGTTTTACCGGAGAACTGGATGTTACTGTAGAATTTACTTTCAGCGACAATAACGAACTGATTATCGAATATCTGGCTACTACCAACAAGAAGACAATTGTCAATCTGACCCATCATGCCTTCTTCAGTCTCGCAGGTACTGCCGACCCCACCCCAACTATTGAAGACCAGATTTGCGAAATCAATGCAGACTTCTATCTGCCTACCGATGCAACTGCTATCCCAACAGGAGAAATCCTGAAAGTTGAGGGTACACCTTTCGATTTCCGTGCTCCCAAATCATTCGGTAAGGAGATCAATGCCGATGATGAGCAGATCAAGTTCGGTAAGGGTTATGACCACAACTATGTACTCAACAAGCAGGAAGAGGGTGAACTGAGCTTCGCTGCCAGAGTTACCGATCCAAAGAGCGGTCGTACACTGGAATGCTACACAACAGAACCAGGCTTGCAGCTCTACACTGCCAACTATGCTTCGGGCTACAAAGGAGCTAACGGAGCCACATTCCCCTATCGTTCAGCAGTATGTCTGGAGGCACAGCATTTCCCCGACACGCCTAATCGTCCTTACTTCCCAAGCGTTATCTTGAATCCAGGCGAGCGCTACAAGCAAAAGACGATTTATAAGTTCGGTGTAGTAGAATAATCGCAAAAACAGATTAAGACTTAATCTAATTATGAGTAATCAAAAAAACAACGGAAGCATCATTGCTATCATTACTATGATGTTTCTCTATGCCATGATTGGTTTTGTAACCAATCTGGCAGCACCTGTCGGTGTCGTCATGAAGAACGACCCGGAGGTGGGTGGTTCTAACATGCTGGCAATGTTGGGTAACTTCATGAACTTCTTCGCATATTTGTTCATGGGTATTCCAGCAGGCAAGATGCTTACCAGAATCGGCTACAAGAAGACCGCCATGTTGGGTATCCTCGTAGGATTCATCGGCGTGACGATTCAGTGGATTTCTGGTTTTGAAGCACTTGAAGGCTATCATGACAACTTCATCTACCTACTGGGAGCCTTCGTATCAGGTCTTTCTGTTTGTCTGCTCAACACCGTTGTGAACCCCATGCTGAATCTACTTGGCGGTGGCGGTAATCGCGGAAACCAGTTGAACCTGATTGGTGGTACGCTGAACTCGCTGGCAGGTACTCTGACGCCAATGCTTGTAGGTGCATTGGTAGGTGAGGTAACCAAATCAACCGATTTTGTAGAGATTAACCTCGTACTTTATATTGCTATGGCCGTATTTGCTGCAGCTTTCATAGCATTGGCTTTCATCCCTATCAAAGATCCCGAGATAGGAAGAGTCACCTCAGAGACGAAGTTCGAACATTCTCCTTGGGCATTCCGCCATTGTGTATTGGGCATCATTGCCATCTTCCTCTATGTAGGTGTTGAAGTAGGAATTCCTGGCACATTGAATTTCTACATTGCTGACACCAGCGAGAAAGGAGCAGGTTTGTTGGCTAATGCTGCTGCCATAGGTGGCTTTGTTGCTGGTACATACTGGTTACTGATGTTGGTAGGCCGCGTATGCTCCACCTTTATTGCCGACAAGGTTTCATCAAAGACCATGATGGTAGTTACCAACGGTGTGGGCATGCTGCTCATCCTTCTGGCAATCTTCATCCCCAAGGAAACGATGACTTCAATGCCACTATTCACTGGGTCGTCATTTGAGATGACACAGATTCCCGTTAGTGCCATGTTGCTGGTACTCTGCGGACTCTGTACCTCTATTATGTGGGCCTCCATCTTCAATTTGGCTACCGAAGGACTTGGCAAATACACAGCACAAGCCTCTGGTCTCTTCATGATGATGGTTGTGGGTGGTGGTGTTATGCCATTGATTCAGAACTACATTGCTGACAACATCGGTTATATGGTATCATACATTGTTCCGCTGTTGTCAATGGGATATATGTTCTGGTATGCCTTAGTTGGCTCGAAGAACGTCAACAAAGATATTCCCGTGGATTAAGAACTATTTAACTAAATAACTATGGATATTGAATTTGTAAGAAGTCGCTTTATTAAGCATTTTGATGGTAAGACAGGTAATGTGTATTCCTCACCAGGACGTATTAATCTGATAGGTGAGCATACCGACTACAATGGCGGCTACGTATTTCCCGGAGCTGTTGACAAAGGCGTGATGGCCGAGATGCGAGCCAATGGTACGGAGGATACTGTGATGGCTTATGCCATTGATTTGAAAGACCGCGTAGACTTTAAATTATCGGATCCCAATGGTCCGAAAGCTTCATGGGCACGCTATATCTATGGTATTGCTTTGGAAATGAAGAAATTGGGAGTTCCTGTTAAAGGCTTTAATATAGCCTTTGCTGGCGATGTGCCCCTCGGTGCCGGTATGTCGTCGAGTGCTGCTATGGAAAGCTGTTTTGCATGCGGACTGAATGATATCTTCGGTGAGAACAAAGTAAGTCAATGGGATATGGTACTTGCCGGTCAGGCCACTGAACACAACTACTGTGGTGTGAACTGTGGTATTATGGACCAGTTTGCCAGTGTATTCGGCAAAGCAGGGTGTCTGATGCGCTTGGATTGCCGCAGTCGTGAGTTTGAGTATTTCCCATTCAAACCTGATGGATACCGTCTGGTTTTACTGAACAGTGCAGTTAAACATCAGCTGGCTGGTTCACCCTACAACGATCGCCGTCGTTCTTGCGAGAATGTGGTGAAGCATATTGCTGAGAAGCACCCTGAAGGAAAATTTGAAACCTTACGGGATTGCACTTGGGAGCAGCTGGAAGAAGTTCGTGCTGAAGTCGGCGAAGAAGACTACAAGCGCGCACACTTTGTGCTCGGCGAGAAAGATCGTGTGTTAGCCGTTTGTGATGCCTTGTTAGAAGGCGACTATGAGAAAGTCGGCGAGATGATGTATAAAACCCATGAAGGATTATCTAAAGAGTATGAGGTTTCGTGTGAAGAACTTGACTTCCTAAACGACATTGCCAAGGATAATGGTGTCACAGGTTCTCGTATAATGGGTGGTGGCTTCGGCGGTTGTACCATCAATCTCGTACGAAACGACCTTTATAACAAATTTATCGCTGATGCAAAAAAACGCTTCAACGAGAAATATGGGCATGAGCCAATTGTCATTGATGTTGTGATTGGTGACGGTTCACGTAAACTGTGCTAAAGAGCAGTTAAAGTTATAATAAAGGTTAAATATATGGCAAGAAGTGTTATAATCACACTTCTTGCCATTGTTTTTTATGGTTATTGCGAAAAATAATTGTAAATTTACACCCAAATAATGAAATTAAAGTAATAACTAAAAAATTAAAATGATGAAAAACCTAAAAAAAGTTTTATTTGCATGTGGTGCAACATTAGCAATGTTCTCTGCCTGTAATTCAGGTGAGCAGACTCAGTTGACAGTTTCTGGTCTTAATCCTGCAAAGTTCGACACCATTATCAATGAAAAGCCCGTCAAGCTTTACACATTAAAAAACCAAAACGGAATGGAGGTGTGCATAACAAATTACGGTGGACGTATCGTTAGTTTGGTAGTACCTGATAAGGATGGCAAACCTACCGACGTAGTTTTGGGATTCGATAACATTGCACAGTATGCAGATACGCTCAACTCCCCTTCTGACTATGGATCTTCTGTAGGACGTTATGCAAACCGTATCAAGGAAGGAAAATTCACGTTGAATGACTCTACCTACCAGCTAAAGAAAAACGACGGACCTAACTGCCTGCATGGCGGTGGCAACACTGGTTGGATGCATCAAGTGTATGATGCTGAACAGATTGGTGACTCTATTCTGAAACTGACCATCGTCGCAGAAGACGGAGAAAACGGTTTCCCAGGCAAAGTGACAGCTGTAACAACTTATAAGGTAACTGCCGATAATACATTGGATATGGTTTGGGAAGCTGAAACTGACAAACCAACCATCATTAATCAGACGAATCATAACTACTACAATCTGAGCGGTGACTTTACACAGGCTGCTTACGACCAAATCCTTTATGTCAATGCCGACAATTTCACCCCCAGTGATAAATTATATATTCCAACTGGTGAGATTAAGCCTGTAGAAGGAACTCCCATGGACTTCCGCACCCCACATGCTGTAGGCGACAGTATCCAGTCAAGTTTCGATCAGATTCAGAATGCTACAGGTTACGATCATAATTTCTGTTTGAACACGTTCAAAGACGGTAAGGGTGACGACACACAGGTTTGTGCAAGCCTCTACTCACCCAAGACAGGTATTTTCATGGAAATGTATACCAATGAGCCAGGTGTGCAAGTTTACTCAGGCAACTTCCAGGGTGTAGGTCGCGATGCAGACATTGCTCGCAAGCATGGTGTGAAATACCCCAAGCACGTCAGCGTTTGCCTGGAGAGTCAGAAGTACCCTGACAGTCCTAACCACAAAGAATGGTTACAGCCAGTATTGAATCCTGGTGAGAAGTATTATAGCCATGCTGCATATAAATTTTCAATCAAATAATTACTAATCAAAACATCAAACATCATGAATTGGAGTTCACATGAATTTATTTGGCTTGACTGGCTCGTTCTTGTCATCGGCCTTTGTGGAGTAGTAGCAGCCGTTTGGTATGCTATTTGGAAAGACAAAAAAGCCCAACAGGGCGAAGACTCTTCTGCTTATCTCTTTGGTAAGGGCGAGCCTTGGTATGTAATTGGTATGGCTATTTTTGCCGCCAACATTGGTTCAGAACACCTCGTAGGTCTTGCAGGAACAGGTGCTAAGGATGGTGTAGGTATGGCCCACTGGGAAATGCAAGGATGGATGATCCTTATTCTGGGATGGCTCTTCGTACCTTTCTATCAATTGCTCATCAACAAGATGGGTAAGATTATCACGATGCCCGACTTCCTGAAGTTCAGATACACCCAGCGCACAGGTTCATGGTTGTCAATCATTACATTGATTGCCTATGTGCTGACAAAAGTGTCTGTAACCGCATTCACCGGTGGTATTTTCTTCAAGTATCTTCTTGGTATTCCTTTCTGGTATGGAGCTATCGGCTTGATTGCTATTACCGCAGTTTTCACTGTATTCGGTGGTATGAAGGGTGTAATGACACTTTCTTCCATTCAGACACCTATTCTTATTATAGGTTCATTCCTTGTTCTTTTCCTCGGTCTGTCAACACTCGGTGACGGTAGCATTACAGCCGGTTGGACAGCCATGATGGAAGCATGTAATGCTGCACACGATGGTTACGGAACGACCCATATGTTCCACACTGACCCAGGTGACCCAATGTATCCTCAATTCCCTGGCTATGTGGTATTCCTTGGTGCCTCTATTATCGGTTTCTGGTACTGGTGTACTGACCAGCACATCGTACAGCGTGTACTCGGACAGGTTCCCGGTGAGGACAATGCCAAGGTGATGGCTCGTGCCCGTCGTGGTACTATTGCAGCTGGTTTCTTCAAGATTCTTCCTTGCTTCATGTTCTTGATTCCAGGTATGATTGCCTACGCATTGTCTCTGAAGACTGGCAGTGGTATCGAGATGGACATCACCAACCACGAGTCCACCGATGGTGCTTTTGCCATGATGGTGAAGAACATCCTGCCCGCTGGTATCAAGGGTATTGTAACCATTGGTTTCGTATGTGCGCTTGTTGCCTCTTTGGCCGCATTCTTCAACAGCTGTGCAACTCTCTTCACCGAAGATTTCTATAAGCCCATGAAGAAGGGTATGAGTGAGGCTCATTACGTTTTCGTTGGCCGTATGGCTACCGTTGTTGTTGTATTATTAGGTTTGGCATGGATGCCTATCATGATGAACATGGGCAACCTCTACAGCTATTTGCAGGATATTCAATCTCTGATTGCTCCTGCCATGGTAGCTGTGTTCACACTGGGTATCTTCTCTAAGAAAATCACTCCAAAAGCTGGTGAATGGGGACTTATCGGTGGTTTCTGCATCGGTATGGTTCGTCTGGTTACCAATGTTATTACCGATTCAGGTAAGGCTGTGATGGATGGAGCTTTCTGGGAGTACACAACATGGTTCTGGCAGACCAACTGGCTCATTTTCGAGTGCTGGTTGTTGGTATTCATCATTATTTTGATGGTATGTGTCAGCTGCTTCACACCTGCTCCATCAAAGGAACAAGTAGAGGCTATTACCTTCACTCCAGAATTCAAGAAGAGCATTCGTGAGAGCTGGGGTGTTTGGGATGTAGTTGGAACGCTGCTCGTCGTAGGACTTGTAAGCTGCTTCTATGCATACTTCTGGTGATAACAAATTAAAACATGACAGATGACATCTTTCTATAAAGATTATCAAAAGATTTTTGTATCGGTCGATTGCATCGTTTTCGGCTTTGATGAAAACAAGCTGAAAATATTGATCGGTAAACGCAAGATGGATCCTGGGCGTGGTGAATGGAGTCTCTACGGAGGCTTCGTTCACAACGACGAAAGTGTTGATGATGCTGCCCATCGCACGCTCTTTGAGTTGACTGGTATGCGCAATGTGTATATGCGTCAGGTAGGTGCATTTGGTGCCGTTGACCGTGATCCGGGCGAGCGAGTAGTATCTGTTGCATACTACGCATTCATCAACGTAAAAGATTATGATGACAGACTGTTAAAGGAGCACGGTGTAGAATGGGTTAACATTGAGGAAATCCCCTCACTCTATTCTGACCATAGGGAGATGGTTGATAAGGCGCGCAAGCTCATGAAAGAGCAGATTAAGACTGATCCTGTCGGATTCAATTTGCTTCCAAATCTGTTTACGCTTACCCAATTGCAGCGTTTATACGAGGCAGTTAATAATGAGGAACTGGACAAACGCAATTTCCGTAAGCGTGTCAAGGAAATGGACTTCATCGAAAAGACAGATCTCATTGATAAAAAGAGTTCTAAGCGCGGTGCGTATCTGTATCGTTTCAATAAAAAAGCATATAACGAAGATTCAAACTTTAAATTATAATATTATGTTAGAAGAACTGAAAGAAAAGGTATTTCGTGCGAATCTTGATTTGGTTAAGCACAATCTGGTGATTTTTACTTGGGGTAATGTTTCTGGTATTGACCGTGAAAAAGGCCTTGTGGTCATCAAGCCTTCAGGTGTTGACTACGATACCATGAAAGCCTCTGATATGGTGGTAGTAGATCTCCAGACGGGTAAGGTGGTAGAAGGCGACCTGAATCCCTCGTCGGACACTCCCACCCACCTTGTTTTATATAGAGCCTTCCCTGAGATAGGTGGTGTGGTTCACACCCACTCTACTTATGCTACGGCTTGGGCACAGGCAGGTAAGGATATTCCCAACATCGGTACTACCCATGCAGACTATTTCCACGATGCTATCCCATGCACAGGTGATATGACAGAAGACCAGATGGCTGAATACGAATACAATACCGGTGTAGTGATTGTGAATCGTATCGAAGCAGGTAACATCAATCCTGTTCACACACCTGGCGTACTGGTTAAGAATCATGGTCCATTCTCTTGGGGTAAAGATGCTGACAATGCCGTTTACAATGCTGTTGTTATGGAGCAGGTTGCCAAGATGGCTTTCGTGTCATTCTCTGTGAACCCCAATACAACGATGAATCCTTTACTCGTTGAGAAGCACTTTAATCGTAAGCATGGTCCTAATGCCTATTACGGTCAAAAAAAGAAATAAAGTATTACTAACATTTTAAAACAATTTACTAAGAATGAAAGCATTTGATAATTATGAGATTTGGTGGGTAACTGGTGCGCAGTTGCTTTACGGAGGTGAGACTGTTAAAATCGTTGATGGTCATTCACAGGAGATGGTAGCCGGACTGAATAACAGCGGCAATATTCCCGTTAAGGTTGTTTACAAGGGAACAGCCAACAGTTCTAAGGAAGTTGAAGCTGTGATGAAGGCTGCCAACAATGAAGAGAAATGTATTGGTGTCATCACATGGATGCATACTTTCTCTCCCGCAAAGATGTGGATTAAAGGCTTGCAAGACTTACAGAAGCCCCTACTCCACTTCCACACACAATATAATGCAGAAATTCCCTGGGAGACCATGGATATGGACTTTATGAACCTGAACCAGAGTGCTCACGGTGATATCGAGTTCGGACATATCTGCACCCGTATGCGTGTTCCCCGCAAGGTGGTTTGTGGATATTGGAAAGACGAGCAGGCTCAGAAGCAGATTGCCGTTTGGGCTCGCGTTGCAGCTGGTGTTGCTGATGCCAAGAATGTTCGCTGTCTGATGTTCGGTATGAACATGAACAATGTGGCCGTAACTGACGGTGACCGTGTAGAGTTCGAACAGCGTCTGGGTTATCACGTAGATTATTATCCTGTTAGCTCGCTGATGGAGTACTTCAAGAAAGTAACCGATGCTGAGGTAGCAGAGTTGGTAGAGGAATACAAGAAGCTCTACACCATCAAGATTGACGAGAGCGGTGAGGAAGTTTACTGGCAGAAGGTGAAGAATGCCGCAAAGGCAGAAATCGCCCTGCGCCGTGTTCTGAAGGACGAGGGTGCTACTGCTTTCACCACCAACTTCGACGACCTGGGTGATGCCGATATTGACGCTCCTGATTTCTGCGGTTTCGACCAGATTCCAGGTCTGGCATCTCAGCGTTTGATGGCTGAAGGTATCGGTTTCGGTGCTGAAGGCGACTGGAAGACCTCTTGTCTCTATCGCACACTGTGGGTTATTTCTCAGGGACTGCCTACCGGTTGCTCATTCCTGGAAGACTATACCCTTAACTTCGCAGGTGATCGCTCTTCTTGTCTGCAGAGCCACATGCTCGAAGTTTGCCCATTGATTGCTGTTGACAAACCAAAACTCGAAGTTCACTTCCTGGGTATTGGTATCCGCAAGCAGCAGACAGCCCGTCTTGTGTTCACGTCTAAGGTTGGACGTGGTATCAAGGCTACTGTAGTTGATTTGGGTAACCGTTTCCGTCTGATTTCTCAGGAGGTAGAGTGCATTGAGCCAAAACCAATGCCAAACCTGCCAGTAGCTTCTGCCTTGTGGGTTCCACAGCCAACCTTCGAAATCGGTGCAGGCGCATGGATTCTTGCCGGTGGTACACACCACAGTGCTTTCTCTTACGACATCACTGAGGAATACTGGGAAGACTTTGCGGAAATGACAGGCATCGAGTATGTCAAGATTAACAAAGGCACCACGATTGCCAACTTTAAGCAGGAACTCCGCAACAGCGAAATTTACTATATGTTAAACAAAGCCCTACGTTAAACTATGGATTTAAAACAAGCAAAACAAACAATTGAAGCAGGTAAAGCGATTCTCGGTATTGAGTTTGGTTCTACCCGCATCAAGGCTGTGCTCATCGACGAACAAAACAGACCGATTGCACAAGGTTCTCACGAGTGGGAAAACCAACTCGTAGATGGTCTCTGGACCTATTCTACTGAAGCCATCTGGTTTGGACTCCAAGACTGTTATGCCGACCTTCGCAAAGCTGTACTCAATGAGTATGGTTGCGAAATTGAGACATTGGCAGGTATAGGTTTCTCAGCAATGATGCATGGCTATATGGCTTTCGATGAGAATCAGCAGATTTTGGTTCCTTTCCGCACATGGCGTAATACCAATACGGCAAAGGCTGCTGCTGAACTCAGCGAACTCTTCAACTACAATATTCCTCTGCGCTGGAGTATCAGTCACCTCTATCAGTGCATTCTCGACAATGAGGAACATGTTAAGGACATCAAATTCCTCACGACACTTGCCGGTTACATTCACTGGCAGGTAACTGGCCAGTTCGTTCTCGGTGTGGGCGATGCTTCAGGTATGATTCCTGTTGATCCTGCTACCAAGACCTATGACGCAACAATGGTTGAGAAGTTCGACAAACTGGTAAGCATGAAACAGTATCCTTGGAAACTGATTGACATCCTTCCAAAGTCACTCAGTGCAGGTGAAGATGCTGGTTTCCTGACTCCCAAAGGTGCCAAGATGATAGACATCAGTGGCCATCTGAAGGCAGGTATTCCTGTTTGTCCTCCAGAAGGCGATGCCGGTACCGGTATGGTTGCTACGAATGCTGTTAAACAGCGTACAGGTAATGTCAGTGCAGGTACATCTTCTTTCTCCATGATTGTATTGGAGAAGCCTCTGTCAAAGCCTTATAAGATGATTGACATGGTGACTACTCCTGACGGTTCACTCGTTGCGATGGTACACTGCAACAACTGCACCAGCGAACTCAACAACTGGGTGAAGATGTTCCGTGACTATGAGAATCTGATTGGCGCAGTTCAAGAAAAGCACATGGTATATAAGGTATTGTACACACACGCTTTGCTTGGCGATCCAGACTGCGGTGGCCTCGTTGCCTATAACTATATCTCCGGTGAGCCTGTTACAGGTCTGGCAGAAGGTCGCCCAATGATTCTCCGCAGTCCTGACGACAACTTCACATTGGCTAATGTAATGCGTGCCGAGCTGTACTCTTCAGTTGTAGTATTGAAGATTGGTAACGACATCCTGCTGAAGGAAGAGAAAATCAACGTCGATAGAATTACCGGTCACGGCGGTCTGTTCAAGACGAAAGGTGTCGGCCAGCGTTTCCTTGCTGCTGCTCTTAACACACCAATTTCCGTCATGGAGACAGCCGGAGAAGGCGGTGCATGGGGTATTGCCCTGCTTTCTGCCTTCCAGGTAAGAAATGTGAATAAGTTGTCGCTTGAAGATTATCTCGATCAGGTAGTCTTTGCCGGCAATAAGGGCGTTTCTGTTGAACCTATTGCAGAAGACGTTGCAGGTTTCGAGAAGTACACCGAGAACTACAAGCGCTGTCTGCCTGTTGAACAGAGTGCCGTAGATCATAAAATTTAAGAAGCTGAACTATATGAAAATAATAGTTTCAACTTTGTTTGTGGCTTTTGCTTTTACATTGTCAGCGTCAGCGGATGATGTGGTAAAAGCCACACTCCATGCTGACCAGCCTGGAGCTACCATCAATCGTGAAATCTACGGTCAGTTCTCTGAGCATCTTGGCTCCTGTATCTATGGCGGACTGTGGGTAGGCGAAAACTCGCCTATCCCCAACATCAAAGGATATAGAAAAGATGTGTTCGAGGCATTGCAGAAACTGCATATTCCTGTATTGCGCTGGCCCGGTGGCTGTTTCGCTGATGACTATCACTGGATGGACGGTATCGGTCCCAAGAGTCAACGCCCGTCACTTCGCAATAACAACTGGGGTGGAACCATCGAGGACAACTCTTTCGGTACCCACGAATTCCTAAATCTTTGCGAGATGCTGGGATGCGAGCCTTATATTAGTGGTAATGTAGGTTCGGGTACGGTGAAGGAAATGGCCCAGTGGGTGGAGTATATGACCAGCGACGGTGATACGCCCATGGCACGTCTGCGCCGTCAGAATGGCAGGGATAAGGCTTGGAAGGTGAAATATTTCGGAATCGGAAATGAAGCCTGGGGTTGTGGCGGTAACATGACTCCCGAATACTACAGCAACGAATTCCGTAAGTTCAATACCTATCTGCGCGACCAGGGCGATAACAAACTCTATCGCATTGCCAGTGGTGCTTCCGATTATGACTACAATTGGACGAAGGTCCTGATGACGAATATCGGTAAGTTGATGCAGGGAATCAGTCTGCACTATTACACCTGCTCAGGATGGGAAGGTTCCAAAGGCTCTGCCATCAATTTCAATAACGACCAGTATTACTGGGCGCTCGGCAAGTGCTTGGAGATTGAAGAAGTGATTAAGAAGCACAAAGCCATCATGGACGAGAAAGACCCCAAGAACACCATCGGTCTGTTGGTTGATGAATGGGGCACCTGGTGGGACGAAGAACCTGGGACTATTCCAGGTCATCTTTACCAGCAGAATGCATTACGTGATGCGTTTGTTGCAGCCCTGTCGCTGAATGTGTTCCATCGCCATGCCGACCGCGTGAAGATGGCTAATATCGCACAAATTGTCAATGTACTGCAATCGATGATTCTGACCGACCAGGAAGGCACTGGCCACATGGTGCTGACTCCTACCTATCATGTCTTCGAGATGTACACTCCATTCCAGGAGGCTACATACTTGCCCATTGATATCGACAGCGAAATCATTCAAGTAAGCAAGGCATACTTCAAGGAAAAAGAGAATGCCAAGGATGCAGGCTATCGCCCTCTCCCACTCCTTTCTGCTTCGGCAGCCAAGACCAAGGAAGGCAAGATTATCCTGTCACTTACCAATGTCAGTCTTGATACAGACAAGACCATTGAGGTGAAGGTGGAAGGTTGTAAGGCAAAGACCGTCAAGGGTCGTGTTCTCACTTCAAAGAAGGTGGATGATTACAACGACTTCCAGCATACCGACAAGGTGGCTCCTGTAGATTTCAAGAACGCCAAACTGAAGGGCGACGTGCTCACCGCTAAGATTCCAGCCAAGAGCATTGTCGTATTGACGTTGGAATAATCAAGCGATATTTATAGGAAACTTTTTGGAGTGCACTCGAAAACTTTTTTGAGTGCACTCTGTTTTTTCCCGAGTGCACTCCAAAAAACAGCCCAGTACTAACGCTTCCAATTGTTCATTTTTCCCTTTTTTCTACTATTTTTACTGATTATCATAAAATACTGCACATTTTTTTTTGAAATGTGCAGGAAAGATATTACCTTTGCACAAAATTTTGAAAATTGTGCAATGAACGACATACCTAGTTTTAACTCCTATATTGTCCAGACAATAAAAGAGAACTGGCTGCTCGATGCCCTAACAGATTATAAAGGAACTACGTTGCAATATCATGATGTAGCCCGTAAGATTGAGAAGTTACATATCATGATGGAAGCATCAGGCATTCAAAAGGGAGACCGCATTGCCGTATGTGGTCGTAATTCAGCCCATTGGGCTGTAGCCTATTTGGCAACACTGACCTATGGTGCTGTGATAGTTCCTATCTTACACGAGTTTAATGGCGAACAGATTCATAACATTGTCAATCACTCAGAGAGCAAACTGTTGTTTGTGGGTGATTATATTGTCAACGTTATCGACGCAAAGGAAATGCCTCATTTGGAAGGCATCTTCAATCTGCCTGACTTCTCGCTGCATACTTGTAGAAATGAAAAGTTGATGGATGCGCGCGAACATCTGAACCAGCTTTTCGGCGAAAAATATCCGATGGCTTTCCGGTCTGAACACATCAATTGGTATATGGACGATCCCGACGAACTGTGTATGCTGAACTATACCAGCGGTACGACAGGTTTTTCAAAGGGAGTCATGATACCCTATCGCGCATTGTGGGGCAATGTAAAATTCTGCATTGACCGATTAGGAATGAAAATGCCTAAGTTCAGTCGTATGCTTAGTATTCTGCCCATGGCCCACATGTATGGTCAGGCCATTGAATTCCTGTTTCCTTTCTGTGCCGGATATCATCTGTATTTCCTCACCCGACTGCCGTCACCCTCGTTGATAGCAGAGGCTTTCAAATCTATCAAGCCCCATCTCATTGTGGCTGTACCTCTTATTATAGAGAAGATTATCCGCAAGCGTGTTTTCCCCAAGATTCAAAGCAATGCTATCAAGATTCTCTTGCAGATGCCTGTGGTGTCCAAGAAGGTCAAAGAGCGTATCTGCCAGGAGGTGTATGCAGCCTTCGGTGGCGAAGCGTATGAAGTGATAGTGGGTGGCGCGCCGCTGAACCAGGAGATTGAGAAATTCCTGTTGGACATAGATTTCCCCATCACGGTGGGCTATGGCACCACCGAGTGTGCTCCACTGATTACCTACAGCGACTATCATGATTTTGTTTCGGGGTCATGTGGTACGGCAGTTGACCGCATGGAGGTGAAAATCCTATCGAACGACCCACACGACATTCCAGGCGAAATCGTCACCAAAGGTGTCAACGTGATGTTGGGCTATTATAAAAACGAAGAAGCCAGCCGTAAGGCCATCGACGAGCAAGGCTGGTATCATACTGGCGATTTGGGAACACTCTCTGAGGACGGTCACCTCTTTATCAGAGGACGTTTGAAGAATATGCTATTGGGAGCCAACGGACAGAATGTCTATCCCGAAGAAATCGAAGACAAGCTCGGCTCACTGACCATGGTCAGCGAATGCATCATCGTTCAGCGGGGCGATCACCTTGTAGGTCTGGTCTATCCCGATTATGACGAAGCAAAAGAGATGGGATTCAGTGCTGAAGATTTGGAAAACGTGATGGAAGAGAACCGTCAGCAACTGAACGAGATACTGCCTCCTTACAGTAGGCTGCAGGCTATTGAGATACGCGAGGAGGAATTTGAAAAAACACCAAAGAAGAGTATCAAACGCTACTTATATAAATAATCGAATAAGAATATGGAAAACGTACCAAGTTTCAACAAAATCATAGAGCAGAGCGTCATCGACCACTGGGATTTGGATGCACTGACTGACTATAAAGGGGCTACTCTGCAATACCATGATGTAGCACGTAAGATAGAAAAACTGCACATCCTGTTTGAGAATTGCGGTGTAGCAAAAGGCGACAAGATTGCCCTCTGCGGACGCAACAGCAGCCAATGGGCTGTAGCCTTCCTGGCAACACTGACATACGGAGCTGTAGCTGTGCCTATTCTCCATGAATTCATGGCCGACCAGATTCACAACATCGTGAACCACTCGGATGCCAAACTGCTCTTCGTCGGCGATCATGTTGCCACGCAAATTGACCCTACACAGATGCCGCATTTGGAAGGTATCATCAACAATCCCGACTATTCGCTGATGTTGTCGAGAACGGACAAGTTGACGTATGCCCGCGAGCATCTGAACGAACTATACGGCAAGAAATATCCTAAGTATTTCCGTAAGGAACACGTACATTATTATATAGAAGAGAATGGCGAGGAATTGGCCATGATCAACTATACCAGTGGAACTACCGGATTCTCCAAGGGCGTGATGGTTCCCTACCGTGCCCTGTGGTCGAACTACGACTTTGCTGAATATGTTTTAGGAAAGATTATCAATACGGGCGACCGCATCATCTCCATTCTTCCTATGGCCCACATGTACGGCATGGCGTTCGAGTTCATTTTCGAGTTCATGCATGGTTGCCATGTTTACTATCTGAACCGCATCCCCTCGCCTGCCATCATTGCACAGGCATTTGCCGAAATCAAGCCGAAGATTATCATTGCCGTACCGCTGGTCATCGAGAAGATTATCCGTAAGAAGGTATTCCCCAAGATACAGAACAATCGCATGCGCCTGCTGTTGTCGATGCCTGTCATCTCGAAGAAGGTGCGCCAGATGATTTGTAAGGAAGTAGTAAAGGCTTTCGGAGGAGAATTGTATGAAGTCATTATCGGAGGCGCTGCCTTCAATCAGGAAGTGGAGTCTTTCCTCAAGAAGATAGAATTCCCCTACACCGTAGGCTATGGTGCCACGGAGTGTGCTCCCATCATCTGCTATCGCGACTGGCAAACGTTCGCTCAGGGTTCGTGCGGACAGGCTGCCTACCACATGGAGGTAAAGATTAACAGCAGTGACCCAGCCAACAAACCTGGCGAGATTTTGGCTCGTGGACTGAACGTGATGTTGGGCTACTACAAGAACGAGGAAGCCACCAAAGAGACACTCGATGAAGAGGGATGGTATCATACGGGCGACCTGGGCACGATGGATTGGGACGGCAACGTGTTTATCAACGGACGTTCGAAAAATATGCTGCTGGGTCCCAACGGACAGAATATCTATCCTGAAGAAATCGAAGACAAACTTAATTCAATGGCGATGGTAGTCGAGAGTGTTGTGGTTCAGCGTGACACAAAGCTGGTAGGTTTGGTCTATCCCGATTATGACGAGGCAAAGAACCTGAACCTCAATGAGAGTGACCTCAAAAACATTATGGAACAGAACCGTCAGCAACTGAACGAGCAACTGCCTGGCTACGAAAAGATAACAGAAATAGAAATTCGTACGGAGGAGTTCGCCAAAACGCCCAAACGCAGTATCAAACGATTCCTATATACCTAATTATAATAAGAGCGAGGCAAAAAACCTCGCTTTTTCTTTGTTGTTTAAAGGCTTTTTTGTAATTTTGTCGCGCCGTTGGAGTAATCCCTCATTGTTAAAGGGTACCATTAGGCAAGATAAATTGCATAGAAATATGAAAGTAATGAAATTTGGCGGAACGTCCGTAGGTTCCGTAAAAAGCATTTTAAGCTTGAAGAAAATTGTGGAGACAGAGGCTCGGACGCAACCTGTCGTAGTAGTA
>OCTX012254181.1_pt1 | contig 22178 bp, 19 predicted proteins | sample 1539691 | NCBI WGS metagenome assembly OCTX01 (sample SAMN02144231, study PRJEB22623) | gut metagenome | biome: sheep rumen | host: Ovis aries | place: New Zealand
GTCAGTTTAAATTGTCAAATAATCAGAGTTTTTTTAGTAAATATTTGCTCTTGTATGTTAAAATACTTTGGGCTGCCGAGGGTAGTTTTGTTTTTTGTGGTTGAATGATCGTCGTCTCCGTGCGCGTCATGAGGCTTCAGATATCATGAAATTAATGCGAAGTTCTGGGTCTTCGTATGGCGCAGCCTACATAAAACTTTCTTTTTTTCGCTTTCCTAGAAAAGAGGATTATGGATAATGGTACAACTGAGAACAATGCTTGCAAAAAGGAGCACAAGTATCACCTGAGTTTTAAGTCATGGTTTAGCAGAGCACTGATAATACTGGTCTGTGATGTATTATCCACGTTCTTTGCTTTCTTTATGGCGCTCTACATCAGATATGAGTTCAGATTCAAGGACATCGATCCGATGTACCTTGAATGGATGATGTATCTTGTACCGCTTTGGTGTCTGTTTACTTTTGTTGTATTCTACGGAATGCGTCTGTATCACAGTATATGGACATATTTCTCTCTTGAAGAAGCAATAAGAGTAGTTGAATCCTATCTTTTATTAGCTCCTTTATTCGTTCTTTCTTCCTGGATTCTTCATATGAGGATGCCTGTAACGTTCTATATATTCGGAACGTTATCGGCTATGTCTCTTCATATCTTTATCAGATTCTCCTACAGGATCCTTCGAAGAATTCTCAAAACAACTGAATCTATCAGGAAACTTGACAGCAAGAAGACGCATAATGTCATGATCATCGGCGGCGGTAATTCCGGAAGCGTCCTTATCAAGGAACTTAAGAATTATCCTGACGCTAACCAGATCCCTGTATGTATCATCGACGATAATCCTGCCAAGTGGGGAAGATCCCTTTATGGCGTACCGATCGTCGGCGGCAAGGATGATATCATCACGAAAGCTGCTGAATTCGATATCGATACCATTATCTATGCTATCCCTTCTGTTTCCGGTGTTGTAAAGAAGCAATATCTTGATATCGCTAAAGAGACCGGATGTAAGCTCAGGACAATTCCCGGTATCGACCAGCTCGCTAATGGCCAGGTAAGCGTCTCACAGATCAAGGAAGTTGAACTTGTTGACCTTCTCGGCAGAGATCCGATCACTGTAGATAACTGCGAAGTCTTCGAGATGATCAAAGGAAAGACTATCCTTGTTACAGGCGGCGGCGGATCGATCGGTTCAGAGCTTTGCCGTCAGATAGCATCTCATAATCCTAAGCAGCTTATTATCTTCGATATCTATGAGAATAATGCTTATGAGATCCAGCAGGAGCTCCTTCGTAAGTATAAAGATTCACTTAATCTTGTTACCCTGATTGGTTCTGTAAGAAATACTCACAGAATCAATACTGTAATGCAGAAGTATAAGCCGGATATCGTCTTCCATGCTGCTGCACATAAGCATGTTCCTCTTATGGAAGACAGCCCGAACGAAGCTATCAAGAACAACGTAATGGGAACTTATAAGACTGCAAAGGCAGCAGCTGAAGCGGGAGTAAGCAAGTTCGTTCTTATCTCTACAGATAAAGCTGTTAACCCGACAAACATCATGGGTGCTACAAAGCGTATCTGTGAGATGGTCGTTCAGATGATGGAAAGGCAGTATCCGGATACAACCTTTGTAGCAGTTAGATTCGGTAATGTATTGGGTTCCAATGGTTCAGTTATCCCTCTGTTCAAGAAGCAGATCGCTGAAGGCGGACCTGTAACAGTCACACATAAGGATATTACACGTTTCTTCATGACGATACCTGAAGCCGTATCCCTTGTCCTTCAGGCTTCTTACTATGCCTGGGGCGGTGAGATCTTCGTCCTTGATATGGGTGAGCCTGTAAGGATCGATGACATGGCAAGAAACCTCATCAAGCTCTCAGGCTTAAGACCTGATGTCGATATCAAGATCGAATACACAGGCTTAAGACCGGGCGAGAAGCTCTTCGAAGAAAAGCTCATGGCTGAAGAAGGCATGAAGACTACTAAGAACAAGCTCATCTTCATCGGAAAGCCCATCGAGATGGACGATGTCGAGTTCAAGAAAAAGCTCGGAAGACTTGATGACGACAGCCAGGAAGACGATGAGAACATCAGGCAATACGTTATGGATATCGTGCCGACATATCATCCGCACAACGTATGAGTTATTTATCTAATATAAATGATTGTCCTTTATGGTTCTTAATACTTGTTGTTTTATTAGTTCCAATACTTTATCTTGCTACAAAGAAAAATGTAATTAGTGTTTTGATACCTTATGTTCTGCTTATTATTGGAGAGACATTGATCTTTAGAACTGTAAGTGCAGAAACAAGGTTTCAATTTGAATTATTTTGGTCCTATAAAATCTGGAGTTATTATTGGTTTGAGATAATTGCGAATATTATTGTTTTTATTCCACTTGGCATACTGCTTTGCAAGTTGTTTGGTTGGAAAGGTGTTATTTTTGCAATTCTATTCTCTACTGGTATAGAGATTATTCAGTTAGTATCTCGCCGTGGATTATTCGAGTTTGATGATATTTTCAACAATTCGCTAGGTTCGATCATTGGTGGTGTTACTACGATGTTAATCAAGAAAAGAGTTAAAAAGAATAATTGAAAGGAAATATCGAATGAACTATTTATTCGTTGTTGCTCATCCTGATGATGAAGTTCTTGGTGCAGGTGCGACAATTTCAAAGCTTGTATCACAAGGTAATAAGGTGGCTGTTGCAATTATGTCCGGTCACGCTGCAGCAAGAAAGAATCTGTCTGATACATTAGCAGAAGATGAAGCTAAAGCTATGAAAATTATGGGTGTTGAGAAAGTATATCATGCTGATTTTCCTAACATTAAAATGAATACTGTACCTCATCTTGATCTTGTTAAGTTTATTGAGAGTTGTATTGATGATTGGAAAGCAGAGGCAATCTTCACTCATCATCCTTCAGATGTAAATATAGACCATCAGGAGACAAGCAAGGCTGCTATTGCTGCTTGCCGTCTCTTCCAGCGTACAGATAACGTTCCAAAGCTTCATATGTTTGCATATATGGAAGTGTTATCCAGTACCGAGTGGAGTCTTAATTCTGCTGATAACCGTTTTACACCTAATTACTTTGTTGAAGTCGGTAAAAATGGTGTTGATACCAAGATTAATGCTCTGAGTGTTTATAATGGCGTAATGAGAGCTTATCCTCATCCTCGTTCTAATGAGGCAATTGAAGGTTTGGCAGCCTATAGAGGTGGTCAGTCAGGCTGTAACTATGCAGAAGCTTTTGAGACAGTATTTATCAGTGTCTGATCAGGAGCTTTTTGATGTATAGATTCATTAAAAGAACATTCGATATATTCGCATCTGGATTGGCTCTTATTGTTCTTCTTCCTGTTTGGTTGATTGCGATAATTGGAATAGAAGTATCGGATCCCGGTCCGGTCTTCTATTTTGCTAATAGAGCAGGTAAAGACAATAAGACGTTTAGAATGTATAAGTTCAGGTCTATGCGTGTAGATAAAAATGCTAATGAGAAGAGTTTAAGACCTGATCAGGATAGAATCTTTAAATTTGGACGATTTATACGTGCTACTAAAATCGATGAGTTGCCTCAGCTTCTTAATGTATTCTTGGGTGATATGGCCGTCATAGGACCCAGGCCTGCAGCTGTTGATCAAATCGAAATTACAAGAAGTGGTGAGAATGCAATAGTTGCAAGTATTAAGCCAGGTTTGTCCAGTCCGTCTGCATTATACGATTATCTTTATGGAGATAGCATTGAAGATGAAACTGAATATATGGATAAAGTTGCTCCTACAAGATTGGCTTTGGACAGGTTTTATATCGGCAAACAAACTGTTGGTTACGATATAAAGATTATTTGGTATACGGTAGTTTGCATTTTTGGAACTATATTCCATAAACCAGCGATATTCATATTAAAAGAATTAATTAATGCTGTTGATGGAGATAGAAGAGCATTAGCAGAGGTTCAAGCAAAGAAATGAGCATATTGGTTACCGGAGCCAAGGGAATGATCGGTTCCCAATTAGTTAAAGGATTGCTTGATCAAGGTTATCAGGTAGTTGGTGTTGACCGTGTTGGTGAAGATTATTCTGAGGACAATTATGTTTTTTGCAATTTGGATTTGGCTGATGAAGAAAAGCTTAATCAAATTGTAGTTGATAGAAAAGTTGACAGGATAATACATCTTGCTGCACTTGCTCATAGAAACGGGAATGAAGATCTTTCTTGGGAGCGTTATAAACATATAAATGTTGATTGCGCAAAGAATGTTTTTAACGCTGCATGTGATAGGCCGTTGTTATTTATAAGCACCGTTGATGTTTACGGTTTTTACGACGGAAAAGTGCCTGTTAATGGTAATACTGAACCTCATCCGGTAAGCAAATATGGCAAAAGCAAAGTATTAGCAGAAGCAGAATGCAAAAAACTTAAGCATTACACGATTTTCCGTTTTAGTCCTGTATATACTAGTTCTGTTACACGCGATATTCAGAAAAGATACTATCTGAAGTATCCCAAAGTAGCTTATAAAGTTGGCAAAGGGACAGCTTTTGAAATCTTAAACATAAACAAAGCCGTTTCTTCTATGGTTCAGTGGTGTTCTGAAGAACCTGTAAATGACATAAGAATCATTAAAGATGACAAGATGATGTGGACTCCGGATTATATTGCTTCAGAAAAAGCAAAGGGCAATGCTAAAGTTGTTTTTTGGTTTCCACGTTGGCTTGTGAATTTTGGATATGTAACGCTTAAGGCAATTCTTGGAAAGACTGAAAAGACATATTTGATCAATAAAGCGGTTCATCCGTTGAGATCAGAGTAATGGAGAGGTTCATAAGTATGAATAAAAATTTAAAAGAAGTATTGAGATATATGTTCTCTTTATCGATGTTCAAGTCCTTAGCGATGTCTTATGCTTATTATATTCATGAACATGTTGCATGGAGAACAAAAATTCATGCAAAACCTAATATTAGAATTCATTCAACGGCGTCTTTACGTAATCCTCAGAATATATATATAGGCGAGAATTCGCATATTAACATTAATTGTTGTGTTTGGCCGGCAGCTGATTCAAAGATTATTCTCGGTGATAATCTTCTTATGGGACCTGGTGTAAGTATTCAGGGAGCTAATCATGGTACTGATAAATCTGATATCCCAATGATGCAGCAAGATAGAGTCAATAAAGGCGATATAGTTATTGGAAATGACTGCTGGTTAGGAAGCAATGTAACTATTACTGCCGGTGTACATATAGCTGATGGTGTTATAGTGGCTGCCGGTGCGGTTGTTACTAAGAGTATTACTGAGCCCTATGCCATTGTTGGTGGTGTCCCGGCTAAGATTATCGGCTACCGTAAGACAAAAGAGGAAAAGGAAGCTGCGGCTCAAGCTAAAGCTTCAAATGTATAAATGAAGATTTTGATCGTATCACAATACTTTTGGCCCGAGAATTTTTCTGTAAATGCTATTGCCAGATATCTTGTAGAACAGGGCCATTCCGTAGATGTGTTAACTGGTATTCCCAATTATCCTCAAGGCAAGGCTTTTGATGGATATGGTTTATTCAAGAATCTTCATCAAGAGCATGATGGTATAAGAATAAGCCGTGTTTGGATGAAAACACGTGGAACTAAAGGCGGAGACAAACGTCTTATTTTAAATTATCTTACATATGCTTTTAATGCTTCAATTGCTATGTTGGGAAGAGTAAGAAAGAAATATGATGCAACGTTTGTTTATGAGATGTCACCGATCACACAAGCATATCCAGCATTGTTTTTAAGAAAATTGAAGAAAGTGCCAATGTGTTTATATGTTGGTGATTTATGGCCGGATACACTATTCTCTCACGGTCTTAATGGTGGAAAAGTTAAAAGAATACTGACTAAAATGTGTTCATCTATTTATAAGAAAACTGATCATATTATTGCTGTAAATGAGAGTTTCCTTGAACCGATTAACAGATATACGAATAATTCAAGACCAATATCATATATTCCTCAAGCTGTTGAGGAACTTTATAAACCTGTTCAATCTACTGGTGTATTAAGAAAAGAATTGGGGATTGATGAAAAAGATTTTGTTGTGATGTTTGCAGGTAACATAGGATTTGCCCAGTCACCAAAGACAATTGTGGAAGCAGCCAATAAGACAAAGGATAATCCTAGAATTCATTATGTTTTTATTGGTGATGGCACGTTAAGACAAGAGTGCGAGGAATATTGCAGAGATAATAATCTTTGTAATGTTTATTTTATTGGAAGAAAGCCACAAGAAGCCATGCCTGGACTTATTGCAGATGCAGATGCTATGTTAATAACTCTTAAAAATCAGAGTAATTACAATTTGACTCTTCCTGGACGCACACAGGCGTTTATGGCTTGTGGTAAGCCGATTATATGTTGCGCTAATGGAGAAACCGCAAGAGTAATTAATGCTGCCGGTTGCGGTTTGATTGCTGAAGCTGATAATTCAACCGAATTAGCTAATAGGATTACTGAAAGTTCTGTGATGTCAAAGGAAGATTTGATTCATATGGGCTCCTGTGGTTTAGATTATTCAAAAAGGAATTATGATAAAGATACTGTTTTCCATAATATAGAGAAAACATTAGAAGGAATAAAGTATGCAAAATAATGTTGTAGCAGAAGTGCTTGACTATGAAATGGTTCATTGGAATGAGGACGATCTTTTCATAGCACATAAAGCTAACAAGATTACTTATATCAAGCGCGGTTTAAAGAAAGTAATAGATTGCCCATTGGATTCACTCGGATGGAAGAAATTATTCATGCCTTTCCGCAAGGCGAGAAGAGCTCTTAGGATCGATAAGATAATGATTGTTCCTAATAATATTGGTTTTGTTGCAGTAAGGAATGGTCACATTTACATATATAACGATTTAACAGAATCATGGTCTGAATCTGAAACTAGATTAAATTGTCGCAACCCGATGTATAACGCCATACTCAATGTTGAAGGAAATCTGTATATAGGTGAGTATGGTAAACCCAATGGCATTGGGAAAAGAATTCTGATGAGCAGAGATGATGGACTTGCATGGACTTGTGTACATCAGTTTAAGCCGGATGAGATCAGACATATACATGCTCTCCTTTGGGATAAATATGAGCAGAAAATATGGATCTTTACCGGTGATTTCAATCCGGAACCACAAGTGTTTAAAGCTGATAAGGAGTTCAAAGATTTTGAACGTGTTGGTGGTGGGACGCAAGAGTGGAGATCCTGCCATGCTATTTTCTCTGAAAAATATGTTGATTGGATGATGGATTGTCCATTAGAGGAGGTTCACCATATTAGATTAGACAGATCAACAAATGAGATAAGCGTTGGTCAGTCTTTTGCTGGGCCTGTGTGGTTCGCTAATCAATATGGAGATATAGCTTTTGCGGCCAGTTCGCAAGAAGTTGGACCATCACATAAAGACAAATTGCTTCATTTATATAGAAGTGTTGATATGATCAATTGGGAAGAAATAAGTACTTTTAAACATGATGGTTTGCCTAAGGGCTTATTTAGATTTGGTGTTATGACTTTGGGTAGAGGAAATGTCCCTATGCTTTCTTGTGAAGCCGTAAAAAAATATGATGGAAAGACTATAAGAGTAAAATTATGAGTATTGAGTATTACTATTCTAAAGTCTTAAAAAAGTTAAGACTCAAGGCTGTTAAGGACAGTACAATTGATAAGACAGCTCATATTGCTTCTGGTTGTCATATATATAATAGTTCTATAGGCAAGTACACTTCTTTAAGTTACGATTGTCAGATAATTCATTGTCGTATTGGTGCTTTTTGTTCATTGGCTTCAGGTATCATAATTGGTGGTGCTTCGCATCCTATTGACTGGATTTCTACATCTCAAGTATTTATTTCTGAACCTGGTAGTATTAAGAAAAAATTCAATCCTCATAGCTATGAAAGCTATAAAGATACAACTATTGGAAATGATGTGTGGATTGGTGATCGTGTCTTAATAAAAGCAGGCATAAGTATTGGAGATGGTGCAGTAATTGGAATGGGAAGTGTTGTAACTAAAAATGTTGGCGCTTATGAAATATGGGCAGGAAATCCAGCACGATTTATTAGAAAGCGCTTTGATGATTCTATTATTGTAGAGTTGCAAAATATTAATTTGAGTGAAATTCCAGATAATGAATTACTTGAATTAGCTAAATATATAGATAAACCATTAGATTTTATTATGGCATACAAATCAGGAAAGGTGAGTAATGATAAATGAGAATATTACATATTGATGAGTCGTTTCACACAATGTATGGATATCATACTGCTCCGATTGCTAAAGAAGAGGCTAAAAAAGGTCATGAAGTTTATGTAATTACAGTACAAGCTGACAAGTTATATCCGGTATTTAAAGAATTCGGAGATGAGACTCCTCCCGATAAAATATTAAAGTATGATAGAGATTTTGAGAACAATTACAGAGTTCATATAATTAGAGTTCCAATTTGGGGATATATTTCGTATCGAGCTGTATATAGTTATAAAATATATAGTGAAATTAAAAGAATTAATCCTGATGTAATATTATGTCATAACAGTGATTCTTTAATGGCGATTCGTATGTTGTTGAAACGAGATAGATATCCCGTTGTATACGATTCTCATATGCTGTCTATGGCTTCTGAAAATAGATTTTCTAAATACTATTTAAAGGTATATAGGAACTTAATAACTCCTAAAATTATTAGAAAGAAAAGTATCATTATAAGAACACAAGATGATCCATATATAATCAAAGAGGAAAATGTACCTATTTCTCAAGCCCCATTTATTTCTTTTGGTACTGATACGGATTTGTTTTACTATGATGAAGAATTAAAGAATAAGTTGAGATCCGAGTTTAATATAGGAAATAACGATTTTGTTGTAGTTTACACTGGAAAATTAAACAAGGAAAAAGGCGCAGAATTGCTTGCTGACATTACACAGTTTACTTATGATCCTGGTTTTTACGAAAACATAGTATTCCTTATTGTTGGTAATACAAAAGGGGAATATGGTGAGAGAATTAATTCAATGTTATCAATGAGTCCTAATAGGATAATAAGATTTCCTGCTCAAAAATATATGGAATTAGCAAAGTTTTACCAAGTAGGAGATTTATCTGTTTTTCCTAAACAGTGTAGCATGAGTTTTTATGATGCACAGGCTTGTGGCCTCCCAGTATTGTCTGAGGATAATTCAGTGAATATTGGTAGGTGTTCACATCACAATGGTTTTAATTTTAAAGCTGATAGCGCGGAAGCGTTTATAAATGAAATCCAAAAATGTTTACATATGCCTAAAACACAGTATAAAGAATACATAGAAAACGCAGTGAAATTTGTTTCAACTAATTTCAGCTATAAAAAAATAACAGAAGAATATGATCATCTTTTAGAAGAAGCTATTTCAATTTATAAAGGAGTAACAAAAAATGATTAATGTAATTGGACTTGGCTACATTGGATTGCCTACAGCACTCATGTTATCGTCACATGGAGTAGAAGTTATTGGAACTGATTATAATTCCGAGTTGGTTTCAACTTTAAATGCCGGAAAGACTACTTTTAAGGAAGATGGTCTGGATGAGTTGTTCCAGGACGCTTTAAAATCCGGTATTAAATTTACTACAGAGTATCAGGTAACAGATGTTTATATTGTTTCAGTACCTACACCTTATGACAAGTTCAGTAAGAAGGTTGATGCTTGCTATGTTGTAGCAGCTGTAAAGGATGTTATTAAAGTTGCACCTACAGGAGCTACAGTTGTTATTGAATCTACAGTAAGCCCTGGAACGATTGAGAAGTTTATCAGACCTGTTCTTGAACAGGAGGGAAGAAATGACCTTAATCTTGTACATGCTCCCGAACGTATTATTCCTGGAAATATGGTTTATGAATTACTTCATAATAACCGAACAATTGGTGCTGACGACAGAGCAATCGGTGAGAAGGTCAAGGAACTGTATTCTTCATTCTGCCAGGGTGAGATCGTAGTAACTGACATTAAAACTGCAGAAATGACAAAGGTAGTAGAGAATACTTTCCGTGCTGTTAATATTGCGTTTGCTAACGAATTAGCTAAGATCTGCAGACATGACAATATGGATGTCTATGAAATCATTAAAATCTGTAATATGCACCCCCGTGTAAATATTCTGCAGCCAGGTCCCGGTGTTGGCGGCCACTGCATCTCTGTAGATCCCTGGTTCTTAGTTGGTGATTATCCGTCACTTGCCAAAGTTATTGATGAGTCTATGAAGACAAATGATGGAATGCCTGATTTTGTACTTAACCGTATTTACGAGATCATGAAAGAAAGAGGAATGACCGATATATCACGTGTTGGCCTCTATGGACTTACATATAAGGAAAACGTAGATGACATGAGAGAAAGCCCTACATTGCAGCTTCTTGAGTCTCAGGAGCGTCATCTTGCTACCGGACTAAAGGTTTACGATCCATTTATTTCCAAGGATGTAGTAGCTAATCAGTATCATGATCTGGATTCTTTCTTAGCTGCTGTAGATCTTGTTGTTGTAATGGTTAAGCATAACGAGATAAAAGAGAACGTTGACAAGCTCTCATCTAAAGTAGTGCTTGATTGTCATAACATAATTAACCTTCCAGAAGTTTATCATATTTAAATCACTGTTTGATAAATAAGTAGTTAATCTTAACCGTCTTAAAAGTCTGATTGAATTCTGTTTTGTAATTTGAATTGATGTAAAGAAAATATCTTTTGATAGGATTCTTATGATATTTCTTGTTGAACCATAATGATATTCTTATGACCAGACGTGAAAAAGAACAACTTTTAAATATAACAATATTGATTTATATGGATTTCAAAGGAGTTAGTGGGATATATTAACTCATACTTTTCCCACACATTGAGATGAATATTATTTTAGTCAGCCACTCGATACATACATTTATTTATAGTGAAATTAAATGGGCAAGTAAAACCTTTAATCGGGTTGTTGTTCTTTGTCCTTATGATGAACAATTAGATTTGAAGTGCAAGGAATTTATCAATGTTGAATATATAGTTCTTCCTGAACGTAAAATTTCATATTTCCTCCCGAAAATTCTGAAAATTTGTAGTCGTGATGCTTTATATGAGATTATTTCTTGTATAAAAAATAAAAAAATCTCAATGATTTATCTTAAGTGGGTAGCTACATATCTTCTTCTAGCTAGAGAATTAATTGAGACAATGGAAAATCTAAAGATAGTCAATGATAATGAATGGATATTGCTTTCTTTATGGTTTTCTGCTTCAGCTTATGCAGTGTGTAAAGCAAAGGAAAAGCATCCGGGTGTTCGGATTGCCTCGCTTGCTCATTCGTATGAAGTTGATAGTATTAAAACACCTTTTCTTGAGTATTTGTTTAAGGCGTATTGTCATAAGAATTTAGATTACATATCTTTTATCAGCAAAGAAGTAATGACTAACTATATAAATAATTTTGCTAAACCTCATAATTGGAGAATAGATAATTGTGGAATAGATTATTTAGGTTTAGATAAACCAGCAACAGAATTAAATAAAAATATAAAAGATAATGTTATTCGTCTGGTGTCTTGTAGCCATTGCGTGAAAGTAAAAAGAATTGATTATATTATTAATGCATTGAAAGAAATTGATGAATCGTATTCTATTATTTGGACACATATTGGTGGTGGAGTTGAATTCGAATCATTATCATCTGAAGCTCAAAGCATTAAAAAGCGAAATATAGTTGTTAATTTTCTTGGTAATTTAGATAACAGTAAAGTTCATTCGTTCTTTTTGAATGAGCCAATCGATGTGTTTATTAATGTTAGTGAATCTGAAGGTTTGCCTGTAACTTTAATGGAGGCTGCCTCGTATGGAATTCCATTAATAGCAACCGATGTAGGTGGAAACCGGGAGATAGTAAATGATAATAATGGAAAATTGATATCTTCAAATCCGACTTATTCAGAAATAGCAGATGCAATAATTCAAGTTGGGATAGAAAGTAAAAATATTCCTGAGTTGAGAATTAGTGCATATAACAGTTATGCTCAGAAATTTAATGCAGCTGATATTCGTCCAGAATTTTACTCGAAGATTAGATCTTTGATGTAATTAACCAGTTACATGTCGTGTATTTTTTGACGAGGTGATTGTGATGGGGAAAAATGACATAATAGTAAATGATACTAAGATTAGTGTCGTTATTATTAATGTTTTTATTTCCTATTTACTTGTTGTATTAGGTGTTATATTCCGACCCATAATGTATGTGGCCTTTGTTTATGTCTGTGTGAAATTGTTTTTGTCAAAGGATAAATTTGCTGTAACACTATTACTTGTTCCTTTAGCACATGTTGCTGTTATTTTTAAATTATCACCTCAAAGTTCATCTTTATTCACATATATTCAAATTATTGCAGTCATTAAGTATTTTTTGCTAAACAGAAAAATCAACAGCAAAGTCTTTTTGTATTGGTTTTTCTTTATGATATATTTAATAATTGGTTTTTTATTAAATTCAATTTATGTCGGTTTTTCAAATATAACTGATTTGATTAAGGTTTGTATGTGGCCGCTCTTATTTTATTTTCTGATTGATTCTGTAGATAATGAGAATAAAACGAGTGTATTAAAGTTATACGTTGTATGTGTGTTTATTACTTCTGTTCTTGGACTAACTAGTACTTTCATTCCGAACATGGAGGCTTTCGTTACTTATAAAGATGTTCATTTAGGTAAGACCGATTTGGGTTTTATTTCCGCTATAAGGTTTAGTGGATTAGTAGGAGATGCTAATTTTTATTCAATATTACTTATTATCGCTGTGTTGATTTCAATTTTTCTTTGGCGTAAAAATGCGATTAAGGCTTGGATGTTTTATGTTATATATTTTTGTCTTGCTGCATTAGGTGGAATGACTGGTAGCAAATCATTTCTTGTAATGCTTGTTGTTGTTACTATTGTTATTATTTATGAATTATTTAAGATTAAGAAATATAGAAGTGGAATAGCATTCTCTATTATTATTTTTCTTGCTGTTTTTCTTTTGGTTAGCGGATATATTTCCGCATTTGATTTAGTATTTAATCGTTTGAATGGAGTCACGACTGTTAATGATTTAACAACTGGTCGATCTGAGTTGTGGAGCGAATATATCGAAAACATACTTAGAAATCCCTTAAAGTGTATTTTGGGAAATGGAATAGGTGTTGGTCACTCTTTTGTACATTACCCACACAATACTTATATTGATTTTGTAGATATTTTAGGTATAGCAGGAACAATATTATTATTGTTAACTTTATTCTATTCAATTAAGGTTAAAAATCGTTTAGAACATGATAATAGATTTTGGCTCGGCTTTTTACCTGTAATGTTTATGTATTTTTCCCTTAGTATGTTTTATAGTACTGATTTAGTTTTTCAGTTATTTGTTATTTCTTGTTTTGTTTTATAAGATTTTTTTAGGTAGATTTTTTATGAAAGATAATTTTAATATTAAAAATATTAAATTTCGTGGAGCTGCTACTGATTCTATACTGTTAACTTTCGTAAGAGTGATTACAGCTTTGATGGGCATTTTAGTAACGAAATTGCTATCAGTTCATTTTTCATTACATGAATATGGTACTTATTCTCAAGCAATGCTAATTGTTACCACAGCTACATCTATTTCTATCTTCGGGCTGACTAATGCAGTTAATTATTTTTATAATGCTGCTAAGAATGATGACGATAAAGAACGATATGTTGGAACTATCTTTTCATTACAATATTTAATAGGTGTATTTTGCGCAATTATTATATTAATACTTCAAGTCCCATTAATTAGGTATTTTGATAATAATGATTTGAAAGATGTTTTATTTCTAGCTGCTTGGTTTCCTTTGTTGCAAAATTTGCTTCCTATGATACAAGTTCTATATGTATCTACGGGTCGAGCTAAAATTATAGCGTTTAGAAATTTCCTGTTTTCTGTTGCTAGGCTTTTCGTGGTGCTAATTTCTTGCTATATAACGAAGAATATAAGGACTATTTTTGTAATTCTTCTTTTCCTAGATGTTTTTCAAGTAGTCTTTTTTATGTGGTTTTTTCATAAAAGCAATTTCAAGATTTCAATTAGGAAATTTGATAAAAAACTATTAAAACCAATTTTAGCTTTTAGTGTTCCTATGGCAATATATGTTTTGACTAATGAACTTGTTAGAGATATTGATAAATATGTTATTAGTTTCTTCTCTGACACTTCTACTCTAGCAATATATACTAACGCAGCTAAACTGCTTCCTTTTGATTTGATAACTCAATCATTTATTACTGTGCTTATTCCGATAGTTACGAGACAGATTGCTACAAAAGATTTTGATAAAGCTTTACAAACGTTTAAAGCGTATCTTAGGCTTGGGTATACTGCTACATGGTTATTCGCGTTTGGCGTCGTGATAAACGCAAAGGAGGCTATGTTAGTGCTTTATGATCCAAAATATCTTCCCGGTCTATCGGTGTTTATTATTTACCTATTTGTTGATATGATTAAATTTGCTAACACATCATTGATACTTACCGCCAAAGGAAAAACTAAAGTGTTAATGATTTGTTCCTTATGTTCATTGGGCGCCAATTTAATTTTGAATATTATTTCTTTCAAAATTCTAGGCATAATAGGTCCAGCATTATCTACTTTAGCAATTACTTTTTGTTTGACAAGTGTTTTATTAATTATTGGTGGGAAAGAGATACAAACTGATGTTTTTCATCTTTTTGATTGGAAAGAGATGTGTATTGTGATTTTTGAACTGTTGATAGTTGGTTGTGTTTGTTGTGTATTAAAAAGATGTATTTATACAATAACAAATTCCACAATAATTATTCTAGTTTCTACTTATAGTATTTATCTTTTGATTATGCTAATTATTAATAAAAATAGGTTCATTGACTGTTTTAGAACAATTAACAAGATGAAATGAGATAGAGTAATCTATATTTGATGTAATATATCTGGAGGAGAAATGAATAAAAAAATTGGATTAAACTTAGCCTTTAAAGGTACCAACTATGGCGCTTTATGGCAAGCGTTTGCAACTCAGCAAATAATTAAAAAATTTGGATATGAAACTGAAATTATAGACTACAAAAAAAAGAAAAAGCACGAATATATTCATTGTCCAGAGGCTTATTGGGGTTTTTTACATGAATACGTGAAATATCATAAGTGGAGAAAAGAAAACATATATTTAGATGATATGCATATTAAGAATGAGTTGCTTAGAAAACAATATGCTGATGAGTTCAGAAAAACTCGACTTGAAAATATATGTACTATTCAAGGACTGAAAGATCTTGAAAATCATTGTAGAGATAATTATTTTGCTGTTTTAGTTGGTAGTGATCAGCTTTGGGCTCCAATGATTTCGTTTACTTATATTAGCACACTGAGATTTGCCCCTGATGGTATAAAAAGGATTTCATATGCAACTAGTCTTGGAGTATCAGAATACCCCAAGTATGCATGGAGAAAAGCAAAGGATTTTTGGAGTAGAATTGACTGCTTAAGCGTCAGAGAAAAAATAGGGGCGGATATAATTCGACAGGTAAGCGGAAAAGAAGCAAAAGTTGTTCTCGATCCAACATATCTATTTACAAAAGATGAGTGGGAATTGTTGGTACCCCCGCAAAAGGTAATTGAGGATGGTTATATTCTCTGTTTTTTTATTGGAGATAATCCTGTTATTAAGAACGCTGCCAAAAAATATGCTGAACTAAACAATCTGAGATTAGTAACAATTATGAGTAATGAGGTATTTGTTGATGATCAAGATTGCGCAGATGAAATACTAATTGGACAGTCTCCTGAAGAATTTATAAATCTTATACGAAATGCTGATTGTATTTTTACTGATTCATTTCATGGCTTAGCTTTCTCAGTTATAAATGAGAAACAAGTATATGTAACATATAGAATAAGAAAAGGAACTGCATCAAGGAATTCACGCATAGATAATATTCTTGAAATATTTGATATTAAAGACAGGTTATTAATTGATCCAGAAAGAATATTTACTGTGGAGGATAAGATTGATTACAAAAAACTGAATACAATTTTGGATGAGAAACGATTAGATTCACTTTCGTTTCTAAAGAAAGCTTTACAAGATTAGAAGAGTATTAACATAATAATGTGAGATCATAATTATAAATATGGATTTATTTAATGTAAAAGAGAATTGTTGTGGTTGTGAGGCTTGCGCCCAAGTATGCCCCAAAGGAATCATTAAGATGGAACCTGATAATGAAGGTTTCTTTTATCCTACAATTCAAGCCCCAAATGAATGTATAAATTGTAAAGCCTGTTTAAATGTTTGCCCTGTAAAGCATTCAAATGAAATTTCGTCCGTTTTTTCAAATGCATATGCTGGTTGGGCACTTGAAAATACAGATGTTATAAAATCTTCCTCCGGTGGATTTGCTTATGTTGCTGCAAAATTATTTATAAATAATGGTGGCATAGTATACGGAGTTGGTTACTCTGAAGATTATTATCAAGCTACATATTATCGTATTGACTCTGTTGATAAATTGGAAATTTTAAGAGGCTCGAAGTATATTCAAGCTAGAAAATCCAATATATATTTAGAGGTAAAAAATGATCTCAATGATCATAAGGTGCTGTTTTTTGGCACTCCATGCGATTGTTATGCTTTATCTCGTATTATAAAGGATAAATCTCGTCTAATTACTATTTCTCTAATTTGTCATGGACCGACTAGCAGTCTTGTTCATAGAAAATACTGTGAATCACTTGAAGACGAATATAATAGTAAAATAAATTACTTTAATTTGCGCTGGAAGAAAGATGATTTATGGAAACCTTACTATGTTTATGCATCTTTCAATAATGATGAACATTTTTCAGAGAAATTTGAATCAAGTGACTATAACAAGGCTTTCTTGAATTTTAAACGTCCTTCTTGCTCAAGTTGTCGTTTTAAGAAGCATCATTTTTCTTCGGATATTCTTATTGGTGATTATCATGGAGTTAGCAGTGAATCTTCAAGTTATAATAAACATGGTGTATCTGTAATACTGCCTTTAAATAATCGCGGAATTGATTTTCTTAATGAGATAAAGAGTGATTTTTGTTTACAAAAAATACCATTAAAATCAGCAATTGGTCAACAAGCTATTCACTCTCCTTACAAGAGAAAAATAGATAGATTATCATATACAGATTTGTTAATCACGAATGGATTGAGAATTGCTTCCATGCAAAAAGATTTAAGTCATAAATATAGTTGTTTCGAAATGATATTTAATAAAGTAAAACGATATATTTGGAAGAATCTTCAATTATAAGTATTGAAGTAGAATAATAAAACCCACATTAACAGGAGATTACTTTACATGCGAATTATGACAGTATTCGGTACTCGCCCAGAAGCTATAAAGATGTGCCCATTGGTTAATGAATTAAAGAAGAGAGACTCAATTGAGACAATTGTCTGCGTAACAGCTCAGCACAGACAGATGTTGGATCAGGTTTTGGAAACATTTGGTGTTGTTCCGGATTACGATCTAAATATAATGAAGGACCGCCAGACTTTATTTGATATCACAACTAATATCCTTAATGGTATTAAGGAAGTGCTAGAGAAAGAAAAGCCGGATGTTGTACTTGTTCATGGTGATACTTCAACTACATTTGTTACTGCATTAGCTTGTTTCTATCTGCAGATTCCTGTAGGCCATGTTGAGGCTGGTCTTAGAACATACAATATCTTTAGCCCTTATCCGGAAGAATTCAACCGTCAGGCAGTAGGTATTGTCAGTCAGTATAATTTTGCTCCAACCAAGCTTGCTGCAGATCACTTAATAGCAGAAGGGAAGAAGCCTGAAAGTATTTACATTACCGGTAATACTGTAATTGATGCTATGCAGCATACTGTTAGGGATGACTATTCCCATCCTGAGTTAGATTGGGTTGGTGATGGCAAGTTGATATTCATAACAGCTCACAGACGAGAAAACCTAGGCGAGCCTATGCATCATATGTTTAGAGCAATAAGACGCGTTCTTGACGAGCATCCGGAGTGTAAAGCAGTTTATCCTATCCACATGAATCCTGTAGTAAGACAAGCTGCAGATGAAGAATTAGGTGATTGTGATCAGATCCACATCATTGAGCCTATTGAAGTGTTTGACTGCCATAATTTTGAAGCAAGATCATATTTGTGCCTTACTGATTCCGGTGGAATCCAGGAGGAGTGTCCTTCTTATGGTGTTCCTGTACTTGTTATGAGAGATACAACAGAAAGACCTGAAGGCGTTGATGCAGGTACACTAAAGCTTGTAGGAACAAACGAAGAGACTATTTATAATGCGTTTAAACTCCTTCTTGAGGATAAGAATGAGTATGAGAAGATGAGCAAAGCATGTAATCCTTATGGTGATGGTCATGCGTGTGAAAGAATAGCAGATATACTTGAAGGCAAACAATACAGTGCTTGGGAGCCGAAATCCTAAAACATGATTTCTCTTGATAAAGAACAAATTTATCTTTTAGAGCTAATTAAAGCTTCGCTCTTTGGAAAAACTCCGGAAATCCCTGAGGATGCCAATTGGGAGAAAATCTTTGAAGCTGCAAAATCACAGTGTATAGTACCACTGCTAACGTCTTGCGTTCCAACGGAATATAGAGATAAATGGAATTCAATAGCTTATCAAAGCAAAGCTCATTATATGCAAATGATTTATGAGCAAAACGCACTTGTTAAGCTGCTTGCGGATGATGCTATTCAATTTGTAATTCTCAAGGGAACCGCTGCTGCTATATACTATCCAAATCCTTTATTAAGATCTTTTGGCGATATTGATATATATGTTTCGGAGCAAAATCTGGACTCGGTTTTGAATCTAATTAAAGAAAACGGATATGTTTATCTTTCTTGTGATGATAGGCATTATGAGTTTAGGAAGAATGGTTTGGATATTGAATTGCACTCCAAATTTAGTTGTGAATATTATAGAGATATTGATCATATAATCTTAAACGGATTGAATAATGCAGTAGAATATAAATTATATGATTGTTTTTTTTCTGGGCTACCGGCTTGTGAGAATGGATTAGTTCTCCTAGGTCATATAATGCAACATTTAAAAGGTTCTGGAATTGGTTTACGTCAAATAATTGACTGGATGATGTTTGTCCATAAGGAGTTGGATGATAAAACTTGGGAAATCTGTTTCAAATCTTTAGTTGGTGAAGCTGGACTTGAAAAATTCGCAAAAAGCATTACTTTTATGTGCATAAAGTGGTTAGGGTTACCTGACAATATTTCTTGGTGTGATGATGCTGATGAAGATGTATCTGATCAACTGTTGATTTATATATTGGATGATGGCAATTTAGGACAAGATAGACCCCTATATGAAATAATTAGGGATTCCATGAAAGCTGAAGGAGCATATGCTTTTCTTCAGCGAGTTGGAACAGAAAAATGGCCTTTAGCAAAAAATAACTTTTTTAGGCCGTTTGCTTGGATATATCTATTTTGTAGATATATATGTCAGGGTATTAAAGTTCTATTTACAGACAGAAATCTGTTCTATAAACATAAACATAAAATGCGACGTGAAGATTTGTTGAAGCAATTAGAATAGCATTATTTGTTTATCAAAACCATTTTCTTCAGTTGTTTAGATTCATATAGATTAATATATTTCGAGGTAAATATCGTTATGAGTGAAAAAAGAGAGAGTAATATAGAACTGCTTCGTATTATTTCTATGCTTATGATTGTCTCAGCTCATTTTGCTGCTCACGGAATTATGAAAATTAATTCTGAGAATTCATATGTTGATTGGATTAACGCAAGTCCTTTTAATCAAAATTTTATTATGATGTTAATTCCGGGTGGAAAAGTTGGTGTTGGTTTGTTTTTTGTTATAACTGGATTCTTTTTAGGTAGATCGGGAAATAGGAGAATTAATGGAAGCATAAGTTTTTTTAGAAAAATTTTTGAATCAATTATATTTTATGCTATATCAATCACTATAATAAGTGTTGTTTTGTTCTTTACAGGAATATATTATCAAGGTGCATCATTTGTAACTTTGTTCTATTCATACTTAAGTTTATTATTTGCACCGATTAACTCACAAGCTTGGTGGTATGTTACTAGTTACATTGTATTATTGTTGTTTGTACCTTATACACAAACAATTATTGAAAGATTAAAAACTAAAGGTTACATTTTCATATTAGCTTTTTTGGCTGTTTTTGAATTAATAATTCCTTTTATGTTACAAACATCTGGACTTCCGATTGTGCGTTCTCTGTTTTTTTATTTTCTTGGAGCCTATTTTTATCTAAAGTCAAATAGTATAGTGCAAATTAAAAGACTTTCTAGAATATCATTGGTATTATTGTTGGTGTTTTTGTGGGTTACAGGTGCATTTATAAACAAACAACTTTATATTTACAATTTTAACGGAATGGTTGGTGCAAAGGAACGCGTTATATATTGCATTTTTAGTGCACTGACAGCTGGTATTATATATCCAATTTGTTCTGGTATAATTTTTATAGAATTCTTAACAATGAAAATACCAAACATAAAACTTATTAATTATATTGCTTCTTTGACTTTTGGTATATATTTGTTGCATGATAATAATTTGTTTAGACCAATTTTATGGGAAAAAATACTTAATGTAAGTTCATTCCTAAACTCCAAATACTTTTTGCTTTTTACGGTATTAAGCATTGTTGGCGTATTTGTGTTATGTGGAATAATTGAAAGTTTCAGAAAAATACTAATGGAAAAGTGTTTCTATCAACTTAATGACAGGATATTTAAACGGATAACGAATTGTTTATTTTATGATGACTAGTTTATAAACTAATCGATATTTATCATTTCGCTTTTTCTTTGCACTCTTCGCAATTACATATGAGTTACATAAATATTTGTAATGCAAATAATGGTGTTTGAATATTGACACCTTTGTTTGTAATTATCTTATCTTTAGTTATTTTTTATTCACAGTATTACTACAGGTAACAACGTGCTGAATACGGCGGTGTCATAGCGCCAGCCAATCGCTAATTACTGCGCCACTAAAATCGGCAATTGTTGCGCCACTTGCGTCGGAAACATTGAGCCATCTTCAGGTTCCAGTCCATAAAAGCCACTTGTCCGGTAACAGAGAGCCACCATTCCGTTCTAATTGAGCCACTACTGGGAATAATCAGCAAGGGAGCAACCCCGCTTAAGCACCTGCTTACAGATCAAGGTTTAGCAGTCAAGCCCGAAGCATCCGAAGGATGTGCCGCAGGCTGGCTTTAAGGCGAAGACTGATCTGTTAAATAAACAATGCGGAGTTGCGATTGATTCCATGCGAGAGGTCAATGGCTTAAAAGCCTCTGAATCACATTAGTTCCAAAAAGGGGGGCTCCGTCTGGTCTGGACACGTGGCTCACGCCACGCCGGACAGGCGGCTCCGCCGCCCCGGAATATGCAGCTCATACAGAACCAAATATACGGTGTCTCGCCTGAAGGCTTTGACTTCGAATGCGACACGAATTTGTTCCAATGTATCACTACGACAGCTTGACTCTCGATGAAATTTACGTTAAATTCCGACGAACAAGATCAGAGAAAGATTATGTTAGTTTGTTGAACGCTAAATAGAATTCTGATAAGTAAGGATTAAATAAAAACGGTATTGCAAATTCCGCTCTGACGGTAAACTATTTCCGCTAACAGCGGTAAGCTCGTTCCGCACCAAACGTTAAGACTTTCCGATTCATCGGTAAATCATTTTATCCCGTGCTATAGTCTTTCTGTAGTTATTTATCTACGGAAAGAATATATAATGGAATCCGTGCAGTTTGAAGCGGAAACTCGTGCCGTTAGAATCGGAAAGCCTTGCCGTTCACTCTGGAATGGCCATGCCGCCGTTAGCGGAACCGACGTGCCGTCGAAGCGGAATTTGCACATTCAGGACAGATTCTCTTACAATCTTCTGCCAGTAGAAATAATGATCCTTTCCGATACCGTTTTGCTGGCAGTACTCTTTGGCTGATAAGCCACTTGCTGCCTTATCTTCAAAGACTTTCTTCCATTCACGG
>OCTX014563090.1_pt1 | contig 22161 bp, 18 predicted proteins | sample 1539691 | NCBI WGS metagenome assembly OCTX01 (sample SAMN02144231, study PRJEB22623) | gut metagenome | biome: sheep rumen | host: Ovis aries | place: New Zealand
TTTATTTTCTTAGGCGCTTCAGGATGGGCTTGAACCAACGACCCCCTGATTAACAGTCAGGTGCTCTAACCAACTGAGCTACTGAAGCAGGTTTGCATCGTTTTCTCGATTGCGGGTGCAAAGGTAAGGCAAATTTCTGAAACTTGCAAACTTTTTTGGAAAAAAATTCATGGGAAAGGTATTTTTTTGTAACTTTGCAGCGTTTTATTAATAAAATAATGTAGAATGAGACGTATTTTTCTCGCAATTATAGCTGTGTTGGCAACTATGGGCTGCAAGGCCCAGGAAGTGAAGAACCATAATCTGGAGGTGGCTAAGAATCTGGAAATATTCAATGCCATCTACAAAAATCTCGATTTAATGTATGTGGATACACTGGATGCTTCGACAGTGATAGGTACGGGCATCAATGCGATGTTGCGTTCGCTCGATCCCTATACGGAGTATTATCCACAAGAGAATCAGAAGGACTTGAAGTTGCTGATGACGGGAAAGTATGCCGGCATCGGTGCCTTGGTTCGTTATCATCAGCGTTTGAAGCGCGTGGTGATAGAAGAGCCATATGCTGGTATGCCTGCTGCGGAAGTGGGGCTGAAGAAGGGTGATATCATCCTGCAGATAGACGATACGCTGATGACAGACAAGACCGTGTCTTATGTGTCAGAACATCTGCGTGGTGAAGCCGGAACTACCTTCATGTTGAAGATACAGCGCCCATCGACAGGCAAGACCATGAAGTTCAAGATAACGCGCCAAAGTATCAAAATGCCAGAGATTACCTATTATGGTATGCGGCCTAATGGTGTGGGTTATATCATCTTGAATACGTTTACTGGTGAACCCTCGAAGCCCATGCGTCGTGCCTTCCTGGATTTGAAGAAGCAAGGTGCAACGAAACTGGTGCTCGACCTGCGTGGTAATGGAGGTGGCGTGTTGTCAGAGTGTGTGGATATTGCCAATATGTGGATACCGAAAGGACTGACACTGGTAGAGACAAAAGGTAAAATCCGTCGGGTCAATTCTGAATACAAGACACGGTTTGAACCGATAGATACGGTGATGCCGCTGGTTATTCTGGTCAATGACGAAACGGCTTCAGCCAGCGAAATTGTCAGTGGGTCTGTGCAGGATTTGGACAGAGGTGTCATTATCGGTACGCGCACTTACGGAAAAGGACTGGTGCAGGTGCCGAACATAGAAGTGCCCTATAATGGTAATCTGAAACTGACCACCTCGAAATACTATATTCCCAGTGGACGCTGCATCCAAGCCATCAACTACAAACATACAGGCGGAGGCTATAAGGAGCGCGTGCCCGATTCGCTGACTCATGTGTTCTATACAAAAAATGGCCGTGAGGTGCGCGATGGCGGTGGTATCAAACCAGATATCGAAGTAAAGCCCGATACCCTGGCCAATATCACACTCTATCTGGACCGATTGGATTCTACGGAAGTGATGCTCGACTATGTGGTGGATTACATATCCAAGCACCCCACGATTGCTGCCCCCAAAGACTTCCATTTGACGGATGCCGACTATGCCGACTTTAAACAACGTGTGGTGAAAGCAGGCTTTACCTACGACCAAGTGAGCAAGAAGCAATTTCAAGACTTGGTGAAAGTAGCTAAGTTTGAAGGTTATTATGATGAAGCGCGTGCTGAGTTTGAAGCCTTGAAAGCAAAACTCGACCATCACGATATCTCGCGCGATTTAGACCTGCACAGAGAGGAGATTCAGCACATGTTGGAGCAAGACATCATATCGGCCTACTATTTCCAAGCAGGTCAGGTAGAAGCGGCTTTGGAATATGACAAAACGATGAAAGAAGCCGAACGAATACTGAACACTCCAGGTGAATACGAGAAGCTGCTGAAGGGTGGAAAGTGATTTTTTTGACGAAATATTTGCAGGATTGCGAAAAAAAGCGTAACTTTGCAGGCGTTCAGAGGAATGAGGGGCTTGAGCAAGCCTCTCATTCTTATTTTTAATACCAAATAAGGTGTATGATTAATAAAGATGTAGTAAAAGCAGCGGTAGAGGAATGGCTCTCTCAGAATGAGTATTTCCTGGTAGATGTAGAGATGATGCCCGAAGGCCGCATTGTGATTGAAATTGACCATGCAGATGGTGTATGGATTGAAGATTGTGCAGAACTGAGCCGTTTCCTGCAGGAAAAACTCGGTGAGGAACTGGGCGATTATGAACTTGAAGTTGGTTCAGCCGGTATCGGTCAGCCTTTCAAAGTGGTACAGCAGTATCGCAACCATGTAGGCAAGGAAGTGGAAGTGCAGACCCTCGACGGCAAGAAATTACAGGGTGTGCTGAAGGCTGTCAGCGATGACGGATTGTCGTTTGAAGTGACTGTCAAGGAAAAGCAGAAGCAAGAAGGCAAGAAACGCCCTGTTATGGTGGAAGTTGACAAGACATTTACGATGGATAGTGTCAAATATACCAAGTACTTGCTGACCTTTAAGTAGAATTGAAAAAATTAAAAAATAAAATAAATGGCTACAAAGAAAGAAGCGAAAGGCCCCTCTATGATTGAGACCTTTCAAGAGTTTAAGGAGACCAAGAACATCGATCGTACCACACTCGTGAGCGTTCTTGAGGAGAGTTTCCGTAATGTGATTGCCAAGATTTATGGCTCAGACGAAAACTTTGACGTGATTGTAAACCCCGACAAGGGTGACTTTGAGATTCATCGCAACCGAATTGTGGTAGCTGATGGTGATGTGCAGGATGAGAACAAGGAAATTTCGCTCAGTGAGGCGCAGAAAATTGAACCTGACTACGAGGTAGGTGAAGAGGTGAGTGAGGAAGTGAACTTCCAGAAATTCGGTCGTCGTGCCATTCTGAATCTGCGTCAGACATTGGCATCAAAGATATTGGAATTGGAGCACGACTCTCTCTATAATAAGTATAAGGATCGCGTCGGACAGGTTGTCAGTGGCGAGGTTTACCAGATGTGGAAACGCGAGGTACTGCTGATAGATGATGAGGGCAATGAATTGCACTTGCCTAAACCAGAGCAGATTCCCAGTGACAATTATCACAAAGGTGAGACCGTTCGCGCTATTGTAAAGGAAGTACAGAACGAGAATAACAATCCTCGCATTATCCTGTCGCGTACAAGTCCTCTGTTCCTGGAGCGACTGCTGGAGGCTGAGGTCCCTGAAATCAACGATGGATTGATTACTATTCGCCGAGTGGCCCGTATGCCAGGTGAGCGTGCTAAGGTGGCTGTTGAGAGTTATGACGACCGCATTGATCCGGTAGGCGCTTGCGTTGGTGTGAAGGGTAGCCGTGTACATGGTATTGTACGTGAACTGGGCAATGAGAATATTGATGTCATCAACTTCTCAAGTAACACTCAACTCTTTATTCAGCGTGCTCTGAGTCCAGCTAAGGTCAATAGAATCATTTTGAATCCTGAAGAACATAAAGCAGAAGTTTACCTCAACCCTGAGGAAGTAAGTCTGGCTATTGGTAAGGGCGGCTTGAACATCAAGTTGGCTTCTATGTTGACAGAATTTACAATTGACGTATTCCGCGATATTTCTGAAGCAGAGGAGGATGAGGATATCTACCTCGACGAGTTCTCTGACGAGATTGATCAGTGGATTATCGATTCTATCAAGGCTATCGGTCTTGACACAGCGAAGGCTGTTCTGAATGCTCCACGTGAGATGCTGATTGAGAAAGCTGACTTGGAGGAAGAGACCGTTGATCATCTGCTGGAAGTATTGCGTGCAGAATTTGAGTAATGTTTAAAGTTTAGAGTTAATGGGAGTAAGACTTAATAAAGTATTATCAGAATTGAATATAGGACTTCAAACGGCAGTTGATTTCCTAAAGAATAATAAAGCGCTTGGTGAGCTGAAAGACGAGATGACACCTAACACGAAAATCTCGGACGAGCAGTATCAAGCCCTGGTTGACGAGTTTAGCGGCGACAAGGCCGTAAAGACTCAGGCCGATAAGATATTTACCAAGAAAGTCAAAGAAAAGAAGGTGGAAAAACCGGGAAAGGTGGTGGAGAAGAAAATCACCCAGACTGAAGAACTGCTGGAACAGCGTTCACAGTTCAAGCCACTTGGTAAGATAGACCTTGACAATATCGGCAAAAAGTCACCAGTTAAAAACGAACCTGAAGTTGCACCAGAGACTACTGCCGAAAGTCCTGTTGCTGAACCTGAGGTTGAGGAAAAGGATGAGTTGGATCATGAAGCACCTGTTGTGGAAACACCAGTTGTTGACCAGCCGGAGCCTGAAAAAGAACAGGAAACCGTTGAAACAGCTAATGACACAGAGACTGCTACATCTGGTGTGAAAGTGATAGGAAAGATTGATCTCTCATCACTCAATCAAAGTACTCGTCCGAAGAAGAAATCAAAGGAGGAGCGCCGTAAGGAACGTGAAGAGAAAGCTGCTGCCCAGCATCAAGCCAATGGCGAGCGCAAGAAGCGTGAGCGTATCCGCAGTGGTAAGGTAGATATCGAAGCTGCTGCTAATCAGGCCAACAACCAGCAGAATAATAAGAAAAACAAGAACAAGGGTGGTAATCAGAACTTCAATGACAACCAGCAACAAGGCGGTAAGAAGAATAAGAAGAACCGCCCTGTAAAACCACTGGAGGTAGATGAAGAGGCTGTAGCACGTCAGGTGAAAGAAACGCTTGCCCGACTTACTTCTAAGAACCAGAATAAGAAAGGTGCTAAGTATCGTCGTGAAAAGCGTGATGCCGTACAAGAGCGATTGAGTGAAGAACTGGCAGCTGAAGAGGCAGAGAGCAAAGTACTGAAACTGACCGAATTCGTGACTGTCAGCGAGTTGGCAACTATGATGAATGTCGGTGTCAACCAGGTTATCGGCACCTGTATGTCGATTGGTATCATGGTAAGTATTAACCAGCGACTGGATGCTGAAACAATCAATATCGTAGCAGAAGAATTCGGTTTCACTACGGAGTACGTCAGTGCTGAGGTACAGAATGCTATTACCGAGGAGGCTGACGATGAGAACGATCTGGTAACGCGTGCACCTATCGTTACGGTGATGGGTCATGTGGACCATGGTAAAACCTCGTTGCTCGACCATATCCGTAATACCAATGTGATTGCTGGTGAAGCTGGTGGTATTACACAGCATATCGGTGCCTATAATGTGAAACTGAAGGATGGGCGTCGTATTACCTTCCTGGATACCCCAGGTCATGAAGCCTTTACGGCTATGCGTGCCCGTGGTGCTCAGGTAACTGATATTGCTATCATTATTGTTGCAGCTGATGACTCCGTCATGCCTACTACCAAAGAGGCCATTGCCCATGCTCAGGCAGCCAATGTGCCTATGGTTTTTGCCATCAACAAGATAGATAAACCAGGGGCTAATCCTGACAAAATACGTGAAGACCTTGCCAATATGAACTTGCTGGTTGAAGAGTGGGGTGGTAAGTACCAGTGTCAGGAAATCTCAGCCAAGAAGGGTATAGGGGTCGATGAACTATTGGAGAAAGTATTGCTTGAAGCAGAGATGCTCGACCTGAAGGCCAATCCTAACCGAAAGGCTACGGGTAGCATCATCGAGTCCAGTCTTGATAAAGGACGTGGCTATGTCAGTACGGTGTTGGTATCCAACGGAACACTGAAGGTGGGTGATGTAGTGATAGCAGGAACAGCATGGGGTAAGGTAAAGGCCATGTTCAATGAGCGTAATCAGCGCATTGAGAAAGCTGGTCCTGCTGAGCCCGCTATTATACTCGGTCTGAATGGTGCTCCGACAGCCGGTGATTCATTCCACGTAATGGAAACCGAGCAGGAAGCCCGTGAGATAGCTAACAAGCGAACGCAGTTACAGCGCGAACAGAGCATACGTACTACAAAGACACTGGGTCTTGATGAGTTATCACATCGCTTCGCCCTTGGTGAGTTCCACGAGTTGAATATCATTGTGAAGGGTGATACCGATGGTAGTATCGAGGCACTCTCTGATTCATTCATCAAACTCTCCACAGAGAAAGTTCAGGTGAATGTGATATCCAAGGCAGTGGGCCAGGTTTCAGAAAACGATGTCATGTTGGCAAGTGCTTCTGATGCTATTATCATCGGCTTCCAAGTGCGACCTTCTGCCGATGCCCGCAGGGCTGCAGAGCGCGAAGGTGTCGAGATTAATACCTACTCCATCATCTACGATGCTATTGATGATGTAACGCAGACAATGCAGGGTATGCTCGACAAGGTGAAGAAGGAAGTGGTAACTGGTGAGATTGAAGTCAAACAGGTATTCAAAATATCGAAAGTCGGTACTGTTGCCGGTGGTCTGGTTACTGAGGGTAAAGTGCATTCGAAGGACAAGGCCCGTGTGGTTCGCGATGGTATCGTGATTCATACCGCTCCTATCGATGCCCTGAAACGTTATAAGGACGATGCCAAGGAAGTGGCAACCGGTCTGGAGTGCGGTATCTCATTAGTAAACTTCAATGACATCCAAGTGGGCGACATCATTGAAACCTTCATGGAAATCGAAGTAGAACAGAAATTATAATAATGTCTGAAAACAGTAATGAATTTGTCCGTCAGGTAGCCGAGCAGAAATACGAGTTCGGCTTCACTACGGATGTGCATACTGAAATCATAGAGAAAGGGCTGAACGAGGATATCGTTCGGCTCATCTCTGCTAAGAAGGGTGAGCCTGAGTGGATGCTTGAGTTTCGCTTGAAAGCGTTCCGTTATTGGAAGGAGCAGAAGGAGCCCAAATGGGGACATGTGCATGTGCCTCCTATTGACTACCAGGCTATTTCTTACTATGCCGACCCCTTGGCCAAAAAGCCGGCAGGTGACGGAAAGATTGATCCAGAACTCGAAAAGACCTTCGATAAACTTGGCATACCTCTTGAGGAACGTTTGGCTTTAAGTGGTAATACCGCTGTGGATGCCATTATGGACTCTGTCAGTGTGAAGACCACCTTCAAAGAGAAATTGCGCGAAAAAGGTATCATTTTCTGTAGCATTGGCGAGGCCATCAAAGAGCATGGCGACTTAGTGCGCCAGTATCTGGGCACCGTCGTTCCCTATCGTGACAATTTCTTTGCTGCACTTAACTCGGCCGTCTTCTCTGATGGTTCGTTTGTCTATATCCCCAAGGGAGTGCGCTGCCCGATGGAACTGAGCAGTTACTTCCGCATCAATGCAAGAAATACGGGCCAGTTTGAGCGTACGCTCATTGTGGCTGATGATGATAGCTATGTCTCGTATCTCGAAGGTTGTACGGCTCCGATGCGCGACGAAAACCAGTTGCATGCTGCCATTGTGGAAATTATCGTTATGAATCGTGCCGAAGTGAAATATTCAACGGTGCAGAACTGGTATCCAGGCGACGAGAACGGTAAGGGTGGCGTATTGAACTTGGTAACGAAGCGTGGTGACCTGCGTGGCGTTGACTCCAAACTTTCATGGACACAGGTGGAGACGGGTAGTGCCATCACCTGGAAATATCCCTCTTGCATCTTGCGTGGCGATAATTCTCAGGCTGAATTCTACAGTGTAGCCGTCACCAACAATTACCAAGAGGCTGATACGGGAACCAAGATGATCCATATGGGCAAGAATACTAAATCGACCATTATCTCGAAAGGAATCTCGGCAGGTCATTCGCAGAACTCTTATCGTGGATTGGTGCGTGCTACGTCAACAGCCGACAATGCCCGCAACTACTCATCGTGCGACTCATTGTTGATGGGCTCGGCGTGTGGCGCTCACACCTTCCCTTACATGGATGTTCACAACGATACCGCTGTCTTTGAGCACGAGGCCACGACTTCGAAGATCAGTGAAGATCAACTCTTCTATTGTAACCAACGCGGCATCCCCACCGAACAGGCCGTTGGGCTCATCGTTAACGGCTATGCCAAGGAGGTGTTGCAGAAACTGCCCATGGAGTTTGCTGTTGAGGCTCAGAAATTGCTCAGTGTCTCGTTGGAAGGAACAGTGGGATGATGAAAAAGTAAAAGGTAAAAACGATGTTAGAAGTAAAGAACTTACATGCCAAGATTGGCGAGAAAGAGATATTGAAAGGTATTAATCTCGTGATTAATGACGGCGAAACGCATGCTATCATGGGACCGAATGGTTCTGGCAAATCCACGCTCAGTGCCGTTCTGGTGGGTAATCCGCTTTACGAGGTGACGGAGGGCGAAGCCTATTTCAATGGTAAGAACCTGTTGGAGATGAAGCCAGAGGACCGTGCCCATGAGGGATTGTTCCTCTCGTTCCAATATCCTGTGGAAATTCCAGGCGTGTCGATGACTAATTTTATGAAGGCTGCCATTAATGAGAAGCGCAAATATCAGGGACTGGCTCCGATGAATGCTGCCGAGTTTCTGAAACTGATGCGTGAGAAACGTAAAGTGGTAGAGCTTGATTCTAAACTGGCTAATCGTTCTGTCAACGAAGGTTTCAGTGGTGGTGAGAAGAAACGCAATGAGATTTTCCAAATGGCTATGCTGGAGCCGAAACTGAGCATCCTCGACGAGACGGACTCCGGTCTTGATGTTGATGCCATGCGTATTGTGGCTGAGGGAGTGAATAAGTTGCAGACACCTGAAACCTCCTGCATTGTGATTACCCACTACGATCGTCTTTTGGAGATGATTCGTCCGCAGTTTGTCCACGTGCTCTATAAAGGGCGTATCGTGAAAACTGGCGGTCCTGAACTGGCCAAGGAGATTCAGGAGCATGGTTACGACTGGATTAAGGAAGAGATTGGAGAAGAGTGATTGTAATGAATCAATAGAAATCAGGAATTAGTAATTATGATTACCTCAAGCGAACAGCAATATATAGCACTCTACGAGCAGACACGCCAGATGATTTGCCAGCATTCATCGGCAGTGATGAATGCCGTGAGGGATGTTGCCTATGAACGTTTCAAGGCTATGGGTTTTCCCACTCGCAAGGTGGAGCGCTATAAATATACCGACATACAAGAACTCTTCGCCCCTGACTATGGATTGAATCTGAATCGGCTGGCTATCCCTGTTAATCCCTACGATGCTTTCCGATGCGATGTCCCCAATCTGTCAACCATGCTTTATTTCGTGGTAAACGATGCGTTCTATTCCCAGACATTACCCAAAGGCAATCTTCCTGAGGGTGTTGTCATTGGTTCGCTGAAGGAATTTGCATCCACTACGCATTATAACCGTTTAGCCTCCAGAGACGCTGATGCCGTTACGTCGCTGAACACGATGTTGACACAGGATGGACTTTATGTCTATGTCCCCCGAGGTGTGGTGCTGGATAAAGCCATTCAGGTGATTAACATCCTCCGTTCGGATGTTGATCTGATGGTAAACCGCCGTGTTTTGATTATTCTTGAAGAAGGCGCAGAAGCCAAATTCCTGTTCTGCGACCACGCCATGGACGACCGCCATTTCCTAACCACTCAGGTCATTGAAGCCTATGTGGGTCAGAATGCCAAACTCGATTTGTATTGTCTGGAAGAGACACATGCTAAGAACGTGCGTGTGAGCAATGTGTATATAGACCAAGAGGCAAATAGCCGTGTGAACCATAACGTTATTACGCTTCATAATGGCCTGACCCGCAATAAGCTGGATCTCAATCTGAGAGGCGAGGGAGCCGAATGCTCATGCAATGGCTGTGTGATAGCCGACAAACAGCAGCATGTAGATAACAATACGCTGATAACTCACCATGTTCCTCACTGCACCAGTCAGGAACTGTATAAATATGTGTTGAACGATGAGGCAACGGGGGCCTTTGCCGGTAAGGTCTATGTGGCAAAAGATGCCCAGAAGACTATTTCGCAGATGACCAACCAAAACCTCTGTGCTACTAAGAATGCCCGCATGTACACCCAACCGATGTTGGAAATCTATGCCGACGACGTGAAGTGTGCCCATGGCTCCACGGTAGGACAACTCAACGATGCTGCCTTGTTCTACATGCAGCAACGAGGAATCTCTCGCAAGGAAGCCCAACTGCTATTACAGTCTGCTTTTATTAACGAAGTCATTGGTCACATGGAACTGGAACCCCTTCGCGACCGATTGCACTATTTGGTAGAAAAGCGCTTCCGTGGTGAATTGAACAAATGTGAAGGATGTAAACTCTGCAGGTAATGAATAACAAGAGTCATCTCCGTATTGTCCTTTTGGCAGTATTGTTATCCGTCGTGTTTAGTGCATGCGACAAGGTAAGACCATCCAGCGAGCCCAAGATGGCTCGTGCCGACAGTGTGATTTTCAACGCCGGAGCCAGTAAGGATTATGAGCTGATGCGGGCTTTGTCGGACAGTTTTGAACTTTCAAAGGACATTTCGTCGCTCGATGCTAACCGCTGGCGTGGCGTGTCCTATTATCGGCAAGGACAATATCGCCTGGCTGAGATTTACTATCGCAAGGCCTTAGAGGGTGATATTAAGTCCGATCAAGATTTGATCAGTTATATTAAGGTGGCTCGCCGTCTGTCAGAACTGCTGTTGGTCAAAGGCGACTACGAGGGATCATTGCGTGTAGCGATTCCTGCCGTTGCCAAGATGGACGAGAAGCACGTAGGTTCCGATATTGACTATGCCATTCTGCTCAACAATATTGGTTGTTGCCAGCTGAATCTGGGCCGTGACGGGGAAGCCAACAAGAGCTTCCTGACAGCCCGTGGTCACTTTGCCAATCGCTGGCAGACCGACTCTACCAGTCGTGGTTTCCAAGAAGCAGTCATCGGTACCGTATATACCAGTATGGCCTATATCAATATGCGTCGCTATGCAGAGTCGATCTATTGGATTGACCGTACGGAGATGTTGCTCGACAAATATCGCGAACGTCCCGATGCCCGAACCGAATACTTCGATGAGTATCAGGGGCGCATTGAGATTATGCGTGCTGTGGCTCAGCAAGGACTCGACAAGCCCAAAGAGGCGCGTGAGGCTTACCTCCGTTTTCTGAAGACTAATTATTCGAAAACAGGGCCAGGTCGTATCAATGCCAACGAGTATCTGGTAGCTGCCAAACGCTACGCTGAGGCAGCCGACAACTATCAGGTGCTTGACAAGACCATGCACGATTGGGGTATGGAGGCTTCGCTTGACAACATCCAACTCTACATGCTGCCTAAGTTCTTTGCCAATGACAAAGCAGGACGGAAAGACTCTGCCCGTGTCATAGCCGAACACATCTTCGAATTGCTGGATACTGCCATTGTCGAACAGAAGAACAGTGCTACGGCAGAATTGGCTACCATATACGATACACAAGGCAAGGAGGCAGAGATAGCCCGCCAGCAGGCAGACCTCAGTCAGCAACGACTCATCAGTACAGGTATAGCACTGGCTTTGGTTATCATCTTCTTCACCATCTATACGTTGCATCGTCGGCGTGCCACCCAGCGCATCCGTGCTGCCCATACCAAGTTGGAGGAGGCCCACCAGAAGCTGAAGGTGGCATACGACCAGTTGGAAGAGACTACGGCAGCCAAAGAGCGTATAGAAAGTGAGTTGCGTATTGCCCGTAATATCCAGCAGTCTATCGTCCCCAGTGTATTCCCCCAATACAATGGCTTGGACATCTATGCCTACATGATGCCAGCCAAAGAGGTGGGTGGCGACCTTTACGACTATCTGCTGGATGATAAGCACATCTATGTATGTCTGGGCGACGTTTCGGGAAAGGGTGTTCCTGCCTCGCTCTTTATGGCTCAGGCGGCTCGCCTGTTCCGTGCCATGGCGAAACAGCAGATGATGCCTGCCGACATAGCGACCCGTTTGAACGACGAGCTCTGCGAGGGTAATGAGAACGGTATGTTTGTGACGATGTTCCTCGCCCTGATTAATTTGGAAACAGGCGCTATGGACTTCTGTAACGCAGGGCATAATCCTCCCGTATTGGGCGACCAGTTCATGGAGATAGAGACCAATGCCCCCATTGGTTTGTGGCCAGGTCTTGAGTTTGTAGGTGAACATGTTGACAACATCATCGGCAAATCGCTGTTCCTCTATAGTGACGGACTCAACGAGGCAGAGAACAAAGAGCAGGAACAGTTTGGCGACGACCATCTGCTGAACATTCTGCACACCATGAAGTTCGACAGTGCCCGCCAGTTGATTGAGTACATGAAGGAAGCCGTCGAAAAGCATCGCAATGGCGCTTTGCCCAACGACGACCTGACGATGATGGAACTAAAATTCGACAAGCAATAAGTATGAGTTTACTTAATATAGATAAGGTACGCAAGGATTTCCCTATTCTCTCTCGTGAGGTATATGGAAAGCCCTTGGTCTATCTCGATAATGCGGCAACTACCCAGAAACCACTTTGTGTTCTGGATGCCATGCGCGAGGAGTATCTCAATGTGAATGCCAATGTGCATCGTGGCGTGCATTACCTGTCACAGCAGGCTACCGACCTGCATGAGGCAGCCCGTGAGAAAGTGCGCCAGTTCATCAATGCCCGCAAGACGGAAGAAATCGTTTTCACGCGAGGCACCACGGAGGCTATCAATCTTGTGGCCAGTTCTTTCTGCGAAAGTCAGATGAAGGCAGGCGACGAAGTCCTGGTTACTGAGATGGAACACCATTCAAATATTGTGCCCTGGCAGTTGCAAGCCCAGAAGCGGGGTGTCGTCGTGCGCCATCTGCCTATCACTGATGATGGGCGGCTGGGTGGTTGCGATGAAATCGCAACATACTTGACAAGCAAGACCAAACTCCTGAGCATTGCCCATGTCAGCAATGTGCTGGGAACGGTTAATCCTGTCGAAACCATTGTCAAGATGGCTCATGAGCGTGGTATCCCCGTCATGGTGGATGGAGCCCAGAGCGCTCCCCACATGAAGATTGACGTGCAAGCGATGGATTGCGATTTCTTTGCCTTCAGTGGTCATAAGATGTATGGACCAACGGGAGTCGGTGTGCTTTATGGCAAAGAGGAATGGCTGGAGAAACTGCCCCCCTATCAGGGTGGAGGCGAGATGATTGATAAGGTGACATGGGAGAAAACCACCTTCGAGCGTTTGCCCTTTAAGTTTGAGGCAGGCACCCCCGACTATGTCGCTACCCATGGGTTGGCTACCGCCATCGATTATCTCTGTTCGCTTGGCTTCGACGAAATCGAAGTCCACGAGCAGGCTCTTACGCGCTATTGCATGGAGCAGCTGCAGACCATCCCCGGCATACAGATATACGGGCCTCAGGATGCAGGTTTCAAAGATGCCGTAGTCAGTTTTAATGTCGGCGATATTCATCATTTGGATATGGGTACCCTTCTTGACCGTTTGGGCATTGCCGTGCGCACCGGTCATCATTGTGCCCAGCCGTTGATGCATCGCTTGGGCATTCAGGGCACCGTCCGGGCCTCCTTTGCCCTCTATAATACGAAAGAAGAAGTAGATGCCCTCGTAGCTGGCATCCGGCGTGTATCACAGATGTTCTAAACCTATGCTGGCAAGCCATTATTGCAACGGGAAAATAGAAGCAGGCTGCGACGAGGCTGGCCGAGGCTGCTTGGCAGGCAGCGTATATGCCGCTGCTGTTATTTTTCCGGAAGACTATCAGAATGCGGAGCTCAACGACTCCAAGCAGCTTACTGACAAGCGCCGCCATCAGTTGCGCGAAATCATCGAACGCGATGCCTTAGCATGGGCAGTGGGCATTGTCACCCCCGAAGAGATTGACAAGATAAACATCCTCAACGCCTCCATCTTGGCTATGCACCGCGCTCTCGATCAGCTTCAGGTGCGACCAGAAACCATTATTGTTGACGGCAACCGCTTTAAACCCTACCAGCAACTCCCCTATACCACCATTGTCAAAGGCGACGGCAAATATCTGTCTATCGCTGCTGCCTCCATCCTTGCCAAGACCTACCGTGATGACTATATGGACCGGCTTGCCGAGGAATATCCGTGCTACGACTGGCTTTCAAACAAGGGCTATCCCACCAAGAAACATCGAGAGGCTATTCGTCAATACGGCATTACCCCTTACCATCGCAAAACTTTCAATCTGTTAGGTGATGGCCAACTATCCTTTGATTTTTAACCTAAAACTTTCCAAATATGACCTTCCATTATCTTTTACTTGCAGCCGTCACTTCCTTGTTGAGCCAGTTTGACCAGAAACAGGACGTAGCATCAGCCAATCAGTTTTTCCAACAGTTACACCAGGAACAGTTTACCGACAGTCCCATCCAGTTTGATACCAACACTCCTAAAGATTCATTGCAGCAGCAAGTCTGGTACTGGGCAGCCGAATGGCTCTACGATCAGCAGCAATATCAAGAAGCAGAACATTATGCACTGAAGGCGGTGCAGAAATATCATCCGCAAAACCCCGAAATAGCCGATTGCCAGAACACCTTGGCCTGCATTTACGTCCGACTAAGCGACTTCAAGAAGGCTGCAGACTATGCACGTCAGAGTGTGAAAGTCGTGATGCGCAGTGGTAATCACGACGACATCTCATCGAGTCTTAACACCTTGGCAGGTATCTATATGGCTGGATATCAGGCAAAGGAGGCAGAAAAGATTATCCTTCAGGCCATTGATCATGCCAATCAAGCGGACAATCCTGGGCGCAAAGCCATCATATTGGGTATGGCATCAGAAATATACCATACACTGGGCAACGATCAGAAAGCACTCACCTATGCGGAACAGGCCATGAAGATAGAAGAGCAGTTAGGCCGCCAACCTAAACTCGCCATCCGTATGTCGCAGAAAGGTTCTGCCCTGCTCGGTCTGCATCGCTATAAGGAGGCTGAGGACATCTATCGCAAGATAATACCACAGTTCAAGGAGATGGGTGACTACCATTCGTATGCTATTGCATTGAACCGCTTGGGCATGGCACTGCTTTGCCAGGAGCGAAAGAAGGAAGCAATACCTTACTACAGGGAGGCAGCCAATCTTTTTTCGAAGATGGGCGACCTCTATAACGAGATACATTCGCATCGTGGACTCTACGAGAGTTATTGGAAGCTGAATCCCGATTCAGCGAAGATGGAACTGGATTATTTCGATTTGCTCAAAGACTCGCTCTACAGCCAAAGTTCGGCAGAAGCCCTGTCTCGATATAATGCTGAGTTTGGTAACAATCAGTTGCAGCAGGAAAATGAAGAGGTGCGCCAGTCGCATCGCACTACCATCCTCGTTGGCATTGCTTTCATCCTGTTACTTGTGGTTGGCGGCTGGTGGTATGTGCGCCGACTTCATCAGAAGGAGAAAGAGCATATAGAAGCTCTGATGAGCGAGATAGAGGTACTGAAGAGAGAGATAGCAGAGGATAAGTTGGTGACAGACCAAGCGGAACAACAGGAGGAAACGACCACCCAGATGGCTGACGAGGACCGTAAGTTCCTGATGCGTGTCGTGGAGGTTGTCAACGAGGGAATGGCAGTTGGGAAGACAAATGTGGAATATATCGCCTCGGAACTGAATATGAGTACGCAGACATTCCGTCGCCGTTTGCAGACAGCCGCTGGTGAGACACCAAAAGCCTTCGTCTCTGCTATCCAAATGGAGAAAGCGGGCAAGTTGCTGAAGAACAAATCAGAACTCACTATCCTCGACATCGCCATGCAATGTGGTTTCGAGGAAGCCAGTTCGTTCACCCATACCTTCAAGCGAGTTTACGGTATTTCACCTTCGCAATTTAGGAATGGATGATTTAGCTCGAGCCAAATTGTGATTTGGCTTGAGCCAATACCCGTTTTGGCTCGAGACCCCCTTTTTGCCTCTTCCGAAGGTTTATTCTGCACTTTGGAAGAAAATAACAACACATTGGAAGATTTAAACAAATAACTTGGTGCTATTTGTCGTAATTTTGCAGCAGAAACTTGAAAATCTTAATTGTATGCATGAGCAAGACGGTACGGCAACAAGAATCGACGAAGTTCTCCTTCGACTATCTCAACTACCTGATGGAGCAGGAAGGCGTGGTGGAGCGCATGGTGGATAGAAAGTTGAAGCAGATGGAACCGAAAATCGAGAAACTTATTGAAGAGAAGATGAAAAAACTTATTAATAATAAATAAAGTATTAACCATTTAAAAAAACAAAGTGTTATGAAAAAAGTATTATTCAGTATCGCTATCTTAGCAGCAGGGTTGCTGGTAGCATCATGTGGAAACAAAAGTGCGGCAAATGGTGAGGGGGCAGACTCTACCGAAGTAGCTGAGGGACAAATTCCTTCCGATTTTGTGCATTATGAAAGTGCATGTTACACATTTGATTGTCCTGAAGCTCTCAAGCAAGGTAAAATTAACGATACGATTTTCTTAAGTAATGCTCCAGATAGAGATGCAAATATCTCGGTCAACCTCATAACAGACGACAAGCCTACTGCAGAGACTTTCAAGCAGTTTGCTGAAAAGAAGATTGCCGAGAAAAAAAGATATTTTGAAGTCCTTCAAGAGCCCAAAGTGGATGACAAATCTGTGACTATTCGCTGCAAAGACGACCAACGGGGTATGATTGTCGAGTTCTTCTATGTTCTTGGCACAAGTGGTAATACAGTCTTCGGCAACTTCGCTTACAAACCAGAAGCCTCCAATAAGTATGAAGCCGCTGTAGAACCGTTTATTAAATCGATTGTAGTAAAATAAACTATGCATAAATCTGTAATAACAACCCTATTGCTGTGTCTGTGTGCCGCATTGGGTGCGCAGGCACAGATTGACGGAGGCAACTGAACATCGAATTAATAAAATATGTAGAAAATTCAAAATAATATTTGGAGAATTCGAACATTTGTTATATCTTTGCCAACAAACCAAAACCGATGCAAGATATGAAGAAAACCTATTTATTCTTAACCATTTCGATGATAGTAGTTGCATGCAGCAACAAATCTACACAGGCAGAGAGCAGCACGGCAGGTGCTGATTCTGCCCTTGCAAACCAAGACAGCATCACTGTAGTGGAAGCACCCAACGAGGACGACCAAGCCTTTAATCAGTTCTTCGACCAACTGAATTTCGGTGATTTCGTGGAATTGCTGAAAAGCCAGACTGATGAAAATGCAAAAAAATGCGGACTCTCCCTTATCTATCATGCTTACGACCCTGGTGATGGTGATGCCGATATGTCTGCAGACGTCTTTGGATGGGGCATCGAAAAAGGAAAGAAACTGGATTTCGGTTACGAACTGAAAACGACCTCACCCCATGCCTGCTATTTCTACTATCAAGCAGACACCTCCCGACAGGCAGCCATGTGCTTTAAGAACAAAGCCGATGCCGAACGCTTTATGGAGAAAGCTTTGGCATACGGACTCGTCGAGATGGATGGTACATACCATGTCAATGAAGAGAAATTGCCTAACGGCACCGTCAAGGTCAACTCTTTTAGTGACTATAGGATCCTGACTTCGATGGAGAAATTGGAATACGACGAGGAGTACCATAAGGGATTCTATGTGATTCGTTTCTATTATTTTGCCTAAACTTTAAAAAACTATACGATATATGAAAAAAGTACTATTTCTGTTCATGGCTTTGATGGCTACACTCAGCCTACAGGCACAGACTATTAAGAAGGGAGATAAGTTTTGGGACGGACGAAGTCTATATACCGTCCAGGAGGTGAGAATGGGTACCATCGTTTATATGACTACAGCCCAAGACAATGAGTTGACCCTTGAGAAAGTGACGGGTAAAAATGGCGAGTATAAGATCATACCCAGTAGGCAGGCTGAGGATTGCCCTATCCGTTTTGCCGAGTTCGGATGGCGTGTACAGTATGTCCGCAAGGACGGCATGTATTTTCTGGCTGTTCGTAAGCCCAATGGTGATGCTATGTGGACGATGTTGCTGACACCCGACAATGAGAACCATTGTGACGCTCAGCAGGCTAATCTCATCAATACTAATTGGGAGGATGTTATCAATAACACCCTGCTGAACACCCCTTATCTGATGAATATTCCGAGAGAGCAGTTGCGACTGATGCGCAACGAGATTTTGGCTCGGCATGGCTATACCTTCCAAACGGAAGACTTGCGAGATTATTTCAGCAAAAAATGGTGGTATAAGCCAGGAACGAGCAATGCTGCCATCAAGCTCAACATCATCGAGCAGACCAACATGGAACTCATCAAGAGCGAGGAGGCTGTAGAACCGGGACTCCATCCTGCCGATGTTATGGGCGATGTTGATCAGTCAGATGTGGACTAACCTACGCAAGACCAACTATCACGGATGGTTGATCACTGATGGTGAGAAAACCTTTACTATGAGTAAAAAAGAACAGAAAGAAGAACTTTAAACAAAAAGATATGATGAGAAATTTGATAGGACTCTTTGTCGTGTTATTGGCATTCTGTGCATGTGGTAATAAACAAGCACAGACAAATATAGCAGGAGAGACTACTCCATGGTATGAGAACGACTCTTTACTGCTGGCTCAACTGGATGCTGCCATTCAAGATGCTAAGGTTCTTGATGCTTCGAAAATTTCTAAAAACCTGATGCCCGTGAAAAAAGGTACGCCAGGAGAGGAATGGGCTACCATTGATGGTAAGGACATGGTGCTGTTGGTGACACTGGTGGATTCCAGTCGATTACAGCGTTTTTTCGGGAAAGAAGGTGTTTATCGTATCGACCGAGAACTGGGTACCTGGGCTACACTGCCTGTTGACTGGTTACGCAAAAAGGATGCCTACGAAGGGCTTGACAGTGTGGCTGCCCACATGCGAATGATACAGATGTATGGACTGAGTCCCGATTGCGACTATAACATCATGGTGCAGTTTTATGCCGACCCCACCTATATGTTCCGTCCTGCCCATGACCCTGATATCACTACAACATCAGCAGGACTTGAATTTCCTGCCTATGCGGATACAACTTATACGGTGGGTGAGACAAATTTCCGAGAGTGGTATCGCTATAGCTTTGCTTCGGCATACGAGGATGACAGCCCACTACCTTGGACTCAACTTGGCTATACCTACGATTGGCATGAGGGAGCTAACCGCGAGGGGCTTTCTGAGTATATTGTTACACATCAGGCTCTCATCAAGGTGAAGTCGTATGAGAGTGAATGGTCATTCATACAAGGTTTGTTGAAATAAGATTTTTTGTATAATCATGCAGTTCCTCCCTTAAAAACAGACAGGAACTGCATTTTTATTGCAAAATGTTTGGCTATTCAATGAATATTTGCGAACTTTGCACGGTTTTTAATCGGAAGAGAAAACATTATATATAATTATGGCTGAATTAGAAGTAAAAGAACTTGACCAGGTGGTTGTTCGTTTTTCTGGTGACTCTGGAGACGGTATGCAACTTGCTGGTAACATTTTTTCCACGGTAAGTGCTACCGTTGGTAATGGTATTTCTACGTTTCCCGACTATCCTGCTGACATCCGCGCCCCGCAAGGTTCACTGACTGGTGTGAGTGGCTTCCAGGTACATATCGGTGCAGGTAAAGTGTATACGCCAGGTGACAAGTGTGACGTGTTGGTAGCAATGAACGCTGCTGCCCTGAAGACACAGTTGAAGTATTCTAAGCCACAGGCTACCATCATCATCGATACCGACTCCTTCGGTCCTAATGACTTGAAGAAAGCTGAGTTCAAAAGCGATGACTACCTGGGCGAGTTGGGCATCGACCCCGACCGTGTCATCCAGTGCCCCTTGACCACAATGGTGAAGGACTGTCTCGCTGATACGGGAATGGATAACAAAGCCGTTTTGAAGTGCCGTAATATGTTTGCCCTCGGACTGGTCTGCTGGCTCTTTGACCGCGACCTCTCACTGGTATCCAATTTCCTTCGTGACAAATTTGCTAAGAAACCTCAGATTGCCGAGAATAATATCAAGGTAGTACAGGCCGGTTACGACTATGGGCATAATACCCACTCCAGTGCAGTGAATGTGTACCGTGTGGAGACGAAAGAGAAGGCTCCTGGACGCTATATGGATATCACAGGAAATAAGGCTACTGCCTATGGCTTCATTGCTGCTGCTGAGAAAGCAGGTCTGACACTCTATCTGGGCAGTTATCCTATCACTCCTGCTACCGATGTACTGCACGAATTGTCGAAGCATAAGTCATGTGGCGTCATTACTGTTCAGTGTGAAGACGAAATCAGTGGCGCTGCTTCTGCTCTTGGAGCCTCCTTTGCCGGAGCCCTGGGTGTGACATCAACGTCAGGTCCTGGTATTTGTCTGAAGTCAGAGGCGATGAACCTCGCCGTGATTATGGAGTTGCCTCTCGTTGTTCTCGACGTACAGCGTGGTGGTCCTGCTACAGGTCTTCCTACTAAGTCAGAGCAGACCGACCTTTTGCAGGTGCTTTTTGGCCGTAACGGTGAAAGCCCAATGCCAGTGCTGGCTGCAACGAGTCCTGCCGACTGTTTTGATGCTGCGTATCAGGCATGTAAGATAGCTTTGGAGCACATGACTCCAGTAGTATTGCTGACAGATGCCTATATCGCCAATGGTTCAGGCGCATTCAAACTTCCAGAGATGGCTAAACTCGACGCTATTAATCCACCTTATGTTCCGGAGGAGCTGAAGGGAAAATGGACTCCTTACATGCGAGCAGAGAATGGTACTCGTTATTGGGCAGTCCCAGGTCGTGAAGGCTTTACCCATATCCTTGGCGGCTTGGAAAAAGATTCCGAGACAGGGGCTATTTCTACCAATCCGGAGAACCACGATTTGATGACTCGTCTGCGTCAGCAGAAGATCGCCAATATTCAGATTCCAGACTTGGAGGTAGAGGGCGATGCGGCAGATGCTGAACTGCTCGTTGTTGGTTTCGGTTCCACCTATGGTCATCTGCATGCTGCTATGGACGAACTGAGGGCAAAAGGAAATAAAGTTGCGCTTGCACAGTTTAAGTACTTGAACCCACTGCCTAAGAATACTGCTGAGGTGCTCTCTAAGTACAAAAAGGTGGTTGTGGCTGAGCAGAATATGGGTCAGTTAGCCGCATATCTGCGCATGAAGGTCGACAACTTTGTACCTTTCAAATTTAATCAGGTCAAAGGTCAGCCCTTTGTTGTTGAAGAGTTAGTCAACGCATTTGAGGATATCTTGAAAAAGTAAAAGGTAAAAAAGTAAAAAGGTAAAACAATGAGTTATACAGCAAATGATTTCAAGAAAGGCCAGCCCCGTTGGTGTCCTGGATGTGGAGACCACTTCTTCCTGGCTTCATTACATAAGGCAATGGCAGAGATCGGAGTAGCTCCTAAAGACATCGCCGTCATCTCTGGTATCGGATGTTCGAGCCGTCTGCCTCACTATATGGCTACTTACGGAATGAACACGATTCACGGTCGTGCCGCAGCTATTGCTACCGGTGCTAAGGTTGCTAACCCGAACCTCACTGTTTGGCAGGTCTCTGGTGATGGTGACGGATTGGCTATTGGAGGAAACCATTTCATTCATGCCAATCGTCGTAACATCAATCTGAATATGATTCTGCTTAACAACCGTATCTATGGATTAACCAAGGGACAGTATTCGCCTACGTCACCTCGTGGATTCGTCTCAAAGTCAAGTCCTTATGGAACAGTAGAGGATCCCTTCCGTCCTGCTGAGCTCTGTTTCGGTGCGCGTGGACATTTCTTTGCCCGTGCCGTGGCCACCGATGCTGCAGGAACTGTAGAAATTCTGAAAGCTGCTTATGAACATAAAGGTGCTGCTGTCTGTGAGATTCTGCAGAACTGCGTTATCTTTAATGATGGTGCACACGAAAGTGTATATAATAAAGAAGGACGTAAGAAGAATGCTATTTATGTTCGTCATGGCCACAAGCTCGTATTTGGTGAAAATGACGAGTACGGACTTGTCCAGGAAGGCTTCGGATTGAAGGTGGTTCGTCTGGGTGAAGACGGATACACGCTGAAAGACGTACTTATTCACGATGCTCATTGCGAGGATAATACACTCCAACTGAAGCTTGCTTTGATGGGTAATGGAGATGGATTCCCCATAGCTTTAGGTGTGATTCGCGATGTGGATGCTCCCACCTACGATGAGGCCGTACATGCTCAGATAGCTGAGGTGAGCAGTCAGAAGAAATATCATAATTTCTCAGAACTCCTCGAAACCAATGATATTTGGGAGGTAAAATAGTAAAAAAGAAGAAGGCATCCGCTTGGGATGCCTTTTCTTTTTATCCTTTTGGTAGAAGA
>OCTX012280726.1_pt1 | contig 22146 bp, 14 predicted proteins | sample 1539691 | NCBI WGS metagenome assembly OCTX01 (sample SAMN02144231, study PRJEB22623) | gut metagenome | biome: sheep rumen | host: Ovis aries | place: New Zealand
ACAGCCCTATCTGGTACAGTATAATGAGTCGTTCTACGACTTCCTGGTGCGCACCTCCAACCGTTGTGGAGAGTTCCTCTTCTTTGAGGATGGCAAACTGGTGTTAGGTTTGCCAAAAAGCGAATCAAAAAGCGAATCACTTGTAGAAATCGACAAATACGAGACTGTGACCGTTATGGAGAGGTCGGTCGATCCGCTGATAATCAGTGGCTATGCCCGCGACAGCGTGAAAGACGGCGAAGGCACGCTGAAGGGAACTGCCGGCGGCAGCGACAGTAATCCCGAACTGAACATCTCGCCCATAGCCAAGGAGCAAACCGGATTCCCCAAGGATGTCTTCCCCACCTACACTGCGAGCAATGCCGAACTCGCCCAGGACGACTACATCTTCCCGCTCTACAGGGGCAAGTTCACCAATCGAAAGCGTGAACTCTGCTATGACGGCAATACCGGCCAGAATGCCTTGGGCAGATCGATGCTGCTCGGCAAGACCCTACTGGGCAATGAATTAGACCTTGGAGGAGGAGGCTTTCCCATCTCCTTGGCCATAGATGCGTTTCTCAACGAAGCCGTGCCAACCGTTTTAGGCGATATGAGGGTGAAGTCGTGGAACGGCACGCAGGCCGCGCGGTATATGGATATCCTGAAAGGGAAAAACGATCAATGCGACGATCAGAAGACCGTGCAGTTTGGCACGCTGAAGAGCGAAGGATGGACTACCCTGAAATATTATAAGGATATCCTTCTGCACGAAGAGGCACAGCAGCGGAAGATCGTGTGCATCAATATGGGCACCAATTTTGTCAATGTGAAGTTAGGCCAGAAGATCAAGGTCGATGGGCTCGACGATGTCTATGTCATCATTCAGATACAGCAGAACTCCGAGGTGGCCTGGAAACGCAATTACGACAGATACGGCATGGAGGCAGACGATGAAGACACAGGCGTGCGCTCGCTGAAAATCTATGCCATCCCAGGGTATGGTGATGACAATATTCAGTTCATTCCCCCTGTGCATCCGGTACCAGTCATCCGGAAGGTGGGACCTCAGACAGCCTTCGTGACCGACAATGAAGACCCGAAGTTCCAGGGGCGTGTACGCATCGCCTTCCCTTGGCAGTCGCTGGGCGGCCCGGAAAGGAGTCAACTCAATGAAGTGGCTATCAAACTTCACGAGATGGTGAGCAGCATCGAGGACTTGAGAAAGAAGGAGAAAAAGCTTCTGGAAGAGTCAACGAAAGCTAGCCAATACTTAGAGGAACTCAAGAAATATGTAAATGCCACGAAAGATGAGCGTGAAGAACTGCTCAAGCAGAGGAAACAAAAAGTAGAAGATATAAAAAAGGATCTCGACCAGTTCAAAGCCTCACTGAACCAAAAGGAAAAAGAGGAAAAGGAGGCCCAGAAAGAAAAGACAGAGAAAGAGATAGCCGAATTTGAGGCAGCGGCCAAGGAGCACGACGAGAGGAAGGGCAAGGCCGGCTATCAGAATCCTGAGAAGGACAACACCATAATCCGCAAGTATAAGGATCTCTATGACAAGAAGAACGGGGAGTACCTGAAGGCCCATGTCGACTTGCAAACAGCCGGAAAAAAGGAGAAGGCTATAGAAGCCGAAGGCCAGAAACTGAAAGAAAAGATAGAAGAAAGCGTGTATGCCATGTCGTCGCCGTGGGTGCGCGTCGTCACGCCGATGGCCTCGCCCGGCGGCGGCACATTCTTCCGTCCCAGAGTAGGCGACGAAGTGATGGTGAACTTTGAGAACGACAACGTGGAGCGTCCCTATGTCATAGGCAGTGTGTTCTCCAAGAACACCCTCACCCCCGACGAGAAGATGTATCGCCAGCGTGGCCCTGAGTTGCAAGGCAAGGATGTGAGCATGATGATGGTGTCGCCCAACGGCCATCACATCACCTTTACCGACCCCGACGGCGGCACTAACTTCCTGACCAATCTGGTCTCGCCGGGACTGGGCCTTTGGGGGACTATCGTGGGAGGGTGGTTCAACAGTCTCCTCCCTGGTGCCAAGGACCTGGCAGGCGGTATCCATATCGGCGACCGTTACGGGCTATACGAGATAGACATGAAGAGCCACAAGCGATCCATCGAAATCAATTCGCCTTTCGGCACGGTGGCCATCAATGCCTTCTCGGGCATCACCATCAGTGCCCCCAACGGCAATGTCACCATCAAGGGAAAGAACATCAATCTGGAGGCCAGTAACAAGGTGAACATCCTCTCGGGGCTGAATATTGATGACGACCCGGGCTTTGGCGATCCCGAAGGAAAGGCCAACAAGGCTGGCAAGGCACTTACCGACCTCTTCGCCGAGATTATCCCTGCAGAACTCACCAAGTATATGTTCAGTTCGGTGACCGACCTGAGCTACATTCGCCACGTGGTGGAGGTGTTTGTGCGCCCCGTTGACGGCACGCTCAAGCTCAAGTCGAAACGCTATCTGATGCTGGAGGCCGGCAAGGGTAATGCCACCATCCGTCATGACCGCTATGCCACGGCAGTGGCAGGAAAGAAGGAGTCGCAGGAGGATTTCTTCAAGGCCATGCTCGCCGGGGTGAAGTTCATCTGTGAGAAGGTCGACCTCTTCTACGATACCTATGAGGCATTATGGGCCGACGGCTACAAGAAGAGGATTGCCTACGAGGACGCAGCCTACGCTCTACAGATAAAGGATGTCAAGAATCCAAATCTAAGGAAGCTTGCCTATGACACCACCGATGAATGGACTGATGACATCATCACAGAATCCACTTACAAGGACATCCTCACCTCTACTATGTTCCATATAATCAAGGACCCTGCAGATGCCTTTGCCGAAGCAGCCTTCAAAATCTACCGGCATGTGGAGAGCTTCGAAGAAATGCTGAAAGATTATTCGGCTCTTCCCATCGGCAATTTCCCATGGATAGGCGATTGCTTCATGACAGCGATTGGTAATGTGAACAGCAAGTGCAAAATGACAGAAGAGTGGGCGCAGGCATTCGCCAAAGGCAAGGAAGACGAGCTTTTCAACGATTCCAATCCCGATCCGAAAACCGACAAGTTTGCGATGGCTAACAAGAAACTGTTCAAACGCAAACTTCTGCTCTGTTTCATCCATACTGTGAGCAAAGATCCCGGAAACGAGAAGGGCAAGTACTTCAACTGCGGACTCCGCATCGACGAGATACTGAAAGAGGAGTGGATCAGACAGGAATTCTACTGGAATCGCACAGTGTTCTTCCTCGACCGTGACAAGAGGATGAATTACCACAACTTCTGGCGTAAGCTGTATGACAATACGTGGGGCATGGTTGTAAGCAATGCCAAGAAAATCGCGGCTCCCTTCGACCGTGACATCTGGAATGACACGGCCGATGGGCAGATACTCTTCTCTGAGAAGGAGAACAAGACCCTCAACTTCCAGGGCGAGGGTCTCCACGAGGAGAGCAGTTCTAACATCGGCACGCTCGCACATCTGAAGAAAGAACTGATGGCTATCAAGTAAAAGGTAAAAAGGTAAAAAATGGATTATATATTCAAGGAATGGGAGAAGAAGCTCTCCACCTTTGAGAGCAGCGTAGAGAAAGACCTGGCGGAGATCAGGAAGTGCAAGGCAGAGATGCAGCAGATAAAGCTCGACGTAGTGGCAGAGCTGCAGAAAGGTCGCTATGTGCGCGACACCCAGCGGCTGGTGCTGTCGGCACCGGAAATCATCATTGGCAATGTCGACCGCAACGGCACCCTCTTTGCGGGAGGCTCCAAGGTCATCGTCCGAGGCACCCAGGTAGGTGTCGAGGGAGCCGGAGAGGGCGGCCGCCTGGAGCTCCGGGCACCCAGCATCCGCGAGATTGCCGAAGACCCGGGCACCGACGGGCGGGAGCATGTCGTAGGATCGCTGTCGGAGGTGGTCAGCCAGGCGCGCAATATCATCATCCAGAGCGACGATGCCGAAGGGGCCTTTTCAGCCCCCACGGCGCCCACGGGCGGCAGCGGGGTGCGCATCCATGCCGACAAGACCATCGACGTGCATGCTGCTATGACGGCGGAAAGCCGAGAAGGACGCCTGACAGACTTGATCAGTGAGACTGAGAAACAGAAAGGCTATCTCAAGGAGCAAGCCAGTGCCCATAAGAAGTCGTTCACGGATCTGAAGAAAGAGATGGAGGAACTGATAGAGAAAAGGGATACGCTGGCAAAAGACTACGAAAACGTCCGTACTAACTATCGGGAAATCAGAAAAGCATCTGAAGAGATTGAGGCACTCTCCATGTCAATCACTGAGGAGACCTACGCCTATGCAGAGATTCTGTCTATGCTGGCAGAGACCAACCGGAGACTGAAGTGCTTCAAGGACGAGAAGTCGAAAATCAAGAAGGGCGACGACTTCAAGAAAAAACCGACCGGAGCGAGTGTCAATATCACGGGTGAGAACATCAGCTTGACATCTGCCGACGGCGAGAACAATCTGCGCGACAACGAAGAGTCGGGAATCACCATCGCAGCCAACACGGTGAGCGTCGCTTCCCTGGACAAGGAAGGAGCACTGAATAAGGAAGGCAAGGTGAGCGTGGTGGCCATGAACATTGAGATGGCCACGGCAGGCGGTGCCGACCAGAAATTCGACGAAGAAGGAATACTTGAGAAGGCTACCTATACAGCTGAGGGCGAATTCAAGCTGACGTCGAAGAACATCACCATTGAGGGTGTCGACTATGAGGTGGCCGACAAGAAATTGAAGGAGAAGCAGCTCACCGCCGACAGCAAGATCAAGCTGCGCGCCAAGACCATCGAGGTATCCACAGAAGGCTCCGCCAACGTGGAGGTGGATGACAAAGGCAAGATGACCAAGGCCAACTACACCTCGGAGGGCGACATCATCGTACACTCGAAGACCTTCACCGTGGAGAGTACCGACACCGACATAGAGAACGGCGAGGCCAAGGAGAAAGCACTCACGGCCGACAGCAAGGTGGCCATCCGTGCCGAGAAGATGGACCTCTCGGCCACTGATACCGAAGGCAAGGCTACGGGCAGCGTGAGCATCAATGCCAAGGCCGTCAGCGTGAAGTCGATGGACGTGGAGAAAGAGAAGCGCACCGACGACAAGTTGGCCGAAGGAAGTACAATGACCATCGTCGCGGAGAAGATGTATGTGGGTGCGAAGTCGAAGGATGTCAAGTCGAAGAAGGTGCAGGTGGTGTCCGAGGAGATCGGTGCCTTTGCCGACAAGACGCTGGAGATCCAGCAGGACGAGGGCAAGGCCCTGGTGCAGCTCGAAGGCGGCAACCTCTCCGCAGGCGGCAGCAAGACGCAGGTATACGGAGAAACCACGATCAATGCCAAGACCGAGGTGAAGGACGAACTGAAGGCGCCGAAGGCCACCATCGACAATGTCGAGGTGAAGAGTGCCTTCAAGTCGCCGAACATTCAGGACGGCATGGGCGTCAGCGCCGGCGGTGGCGGTGGCAGTCTGAGTGCAAAACTGAAGACGGAGGATGCCCCGAAGGATTAAAATATCAAAAATAATAGAGGAGTGAAAAGTTATGAATAATTATATTTCATTTGAGACAATCGATCTAGCGAAGAAACTGAAGGGCTATAACATGCTCTTCAACTATCGGATGTCAAACCTCTGCGTCAAGGCAGAACCCACTGCCCTGATGCCCGTAACCGTCTTTGTGGCTGGCACGGAGTACAATCTGGAAGAGGTGGCTAATATCCTGAAGCCCGACGATTTTTCATTCGATGTCTATCCCAAGAACCAAAACAACCTGCAGGATATCATCAGCGGCATCTTCGACGTCCATCCGGAGTTCAAGATGGAACTCAAGACCGATAAGGCAGAGAATGAGGGAGGGGCTGACACCCAGCATGTCTTCTATACCATGCCGCCAGTAGATAAGGACCGCCGCAAACTGCTGAACGAGACCACCAAGACCTTCCATAAGGAGTGCAAGGTTAACCTGGATATCACTTATGCAGAACTACAGGCTCGACTCGTGGAACCCTATACCCAGATGTCACCTCAGGATGTCGACGAGGCAAGGAAAGGCTTCAAGAAAGTCTATGATAAAGCGAGGGAAGAGTGTGATAAGATGCTGCAACTGAAGCTCAACGAGATTGAGGAGGGCTATCAGCGCTATCTTACTGAGTATAATGACCGGTATGCTGAGCCAGAAACGGATGACCATGAAATGGAAGTATCGGAAGATCCTGAGATAGATGCACTATTCAAATAACTTAAGCAATACGTAACAATATGGATAATGATTTTATTGTCACTCTGAACGGCACGTCCTTGGTTGTCGAGCTTGGCAGAAGTCTTAATACGACTAACGCACCGGCACTGGCGGAAGAACTCACCAAGTATAAGGGCCAGGCTATTGAGAAAGTGGTTTTCGATGCCTCTGAGCTGATGACCCTTTCCAGCAGTGGTCTCAGGGTAGTTTACTTTGCAAAGCAAAGGCTGGGTAACAAGCCGGAAATCGTCTTCGTGAACTGCGCTAAGGAAATCTACAACACACTGAAGATTATCGGCCTTGCCCCCTCCATCAAGTTTGTGAAAGTAGAGGGAAAGAAAGTCGTACGCAAACAAGAGGAGCTTGATAGTTTTGCCGCGAACAACGATGTGGTGTGTTACTCAATGAAGTTGGGACAAAGCGATGAATGACAAGCGTGTTTTTGAGATGAGGCTATGACTCGACTGCATTTCCAGCCTATTCAGGGCAAGTCGCTTGACATCATCGATGCCATCCTCCAGACAGAGGAAGTGGCATCGGTAGGAAATGCGTGGGAAAAAATCTGCGTGGTGGTTGAAGAGCTTGTACTGAATATTGTCGACTATTCCAACTCCAACTATCTTGATGTAGAAATCCTGCGCAATGAGAGGAGCATCACCCTGCGTTTCCACGATGCCGGTGTGCCGTTCAATCCACTTAAAAAAGACCCGCCTGATATCACTTTGCCGATGGAAGAACGAGAAATAGGCGGACTAGGAATCTTCTTGGTCACCAAGTATATGGATACAGTGGCTTACGAACATACAGGAGGAGAGAATATACTGACCGTCGTGAAAAGCATAAAGGGTTAAAGTAGTTTAAAGATAAAGAATGTATGGGACGATTTCTGGAAGTTATAAAAAAGAATCTCAGCCTGAGCATTATCATTGCTGCAGCTATACTGCACGTATTGATAGTGGTTTTCATGTCTTATACCAGCCATAATATCATTCAGGAAACGATGGAACGGCTGGTAGAAAGGGAAATGGCAGGCATTTATCTCGGTATACGCAACCATTTGGCAAAGATAGAGATTACGGTCGATAATATGTCGTGGGTGGTGAGAGATGACCTAGGAGATCCCGATGCAATGTATGTGAAAACTCGCCGTTTGGTGGAAAACAATCCTGCTATCCTTGGCAGCAGCATCACCTTCATTCCTGACTATTACCCACAGAAAGGACGCTGGTTTGAGCCGTATGCAGTACGACGGGCCGATGGCACAGTCGAGAACCTTCAATTAGGTTCTGCCGAACATGACTATACGAAAAGCGAATTTTATGTAGTGCCGATAGAAACTGGTCGTGGTCACTGGTGCGAGCCCTATCGGGACAACGACGGGGCTAAGGCGATGGTAACCACTTATGCTGTACCTGTTCATGACGCTAATGATAAGATTGTAGCTGTAGTCGATGCCGATCTTTCCATTGGCCTACTTGAAGGAATGGTGGAAGAGAATAAGGTCTACAAGAGCACTCAGCGCTTCCTGATATCTGGCAAAAACCATCTGCTAGCAGGTCAGGATGGGCCTGTGTTTCAAATGGTACTCAAGCATATTTCAGGTTATAGTGACAAACAAGGGTATTTCACTCTGGAAGACGAGGAAGGTCGGGATTTGCACGTATTCTACCACCCTGTAGGAGGTATGACAGATTGGGTGTTAATCAGTGTCCTTGAAGATGGTGAGGTGTTTGGTAAACTGCGTAATGTGCAGCTTTTGTTGCTATTTGTCGTTTGTGTAGGCTTGTTGCTTGTAGGCTTTATCATAAGCCGTGCCTCTCGGAATTTGGAGCGGCTTCGTCAGACAAGTGCCGAAAAGGAACGCATCGCTTCCGAGTTGCATGTGGCCAGTCAGATACAGCAGAAAATGCTGCCTAATGGTAGCATGATCTATGATAACGTTGAAATCTTCGGTAAGCTTGTGCCTGCCCGTGAGGTGGGAGGTGATCTATTCGACTATATTATCCGCGACGAGAAACTATTCTTCTGTATTGGCGATGTCTGCGGTAAGGGCACCCCCGCCGCTATGCTGATGGCCAGTATCCATTCGCTGCTGTATGCATTTACGCTTCACGAGAACAATCCTGCCCGTGTCGTTCATGCACTTAACGAAGTGGCCTCTGACGGTAATGAGGATTGCCTGTTCTTTACCTTCTTTATCGGGGTGCTCGACCTGCCTACAGGACGTCTGCGCTATTGTAATGCAGGCCATAATGCACCATTTATATTAGGTGATGAACTCATGATGCTTGACTGTGATCCCAACGCGCCTATAGGTCCCATGGACGATGCGGAGTTCAGCTTGCAGACCATTACGCTAAGTCCAGGTAGCACAATCTTCCTCTATACCGACGGACTGACTGAGGCTAATAACGCAGAAGGGCAGGAACTCGGTCTTGAGCGCACGAAAGAAGTGTTGAATGATTGCGTTAAGCGGCGTTTGAAGCCCGAGGATATTGTAAGTACAGTCACGGAAGCGGTGCATCGCTTTGCGATGGGTGCTGAACAAAGCGATGACCTGACAATGCTCGCCGTGCGCTACACACCCCAGAAGTTTGAAAGTACCATGACAGAGACAATCACGCTGGATAACGATTTATGCGAAATAACACGCTTATCTGATTTCCAGGTCGCGGTATATCCCATGATGAATGTCGGGAAATCGTTGGCCAGTAAGCTTCGGCTAGCCGTTGAAGAGGCGGTGGTGAATGTGATAAAATATGCCTATCCGTCTGGCAGGCATGGAAGTATCCATGTGGCATTCATGACAGATGGTCGTCAGCTCAAAATTACGATCACTGATACAGGTGTCCCTTTTGACCCGACAACCATAGCGAAAGTAGATACTTCGCTGTCAGCTAAGGAGCGGAAGATAGGCGGGCTGGGTGTATTCCTGGTGCGTGAAATCATGGATTCCATCAATTATGAACGCGTTGACGACCGAAATATCCTGACCTTGACTAAAAAGATTGAAAAAGAATAGGAAAAAAGCAATTATCGAGAAGCGTGAGTTTATAGGTAACAAACTACCAGTTTGCAGGGATGAAACTGGTAGTTTGTCGTAATGAAACTTCCCTTCAGATGGGATGCGATTATTTCTTGTCGTAAGCGTGGACGGGGTAGTCAGTGGTAAAGTGGAGACCACGGCACTCCTTGCGCTCCAGAGCCCAGCGGGTGATGAGGTAGCCGACGTTGATCATGTTACGCAGTTCACAGATGTCCTTCGAAGCCTTGACGCGCTTGAAGAGGCGCTCGGTCTCTTCGTAGAGCATATCGAGACGGTCCCAGGCACGGTGGAGGCGCAGGTCGCTGCGTACGATGCCGACATAGTCGGACATAATCTGGTTCACCTCCTTCACGGACTGCGTGATGAGCACCTTCTCCTCGTTGGTCATCGTGCCTTCGTCGTTCCACTTAGGCACTTTCTCGTTGAAATCGTAGAGGTCAACGTGCTTCAGCGAGTCCTTGGCGGCAGTGTCGGCATAGACAACGGCCTCGATGAGTGAATTGGAGGCCAGACGGTTGCCGCCGTGCAGACCAGTGCAGGAACATTCACCGAGAGCGTAGAGACGCTCGATGCTGCTCTGTCCGTTGAGATCGACCTTGATGCCGCCGCACATATAGTGGGCTGCAGGTCGCACAGGGATATAGTCGGTGGTGATGTCGATGCCAATACTGAGGCACTTCTGATAGATGTTTGGGAAGTGACGGCGCGTCTCCTCTGGATTCTTATGAGTGACATCGAGGCAGACGTGGTCGATACCGTGAATCTTCATCTCCTTGTCGATGGCTCGAGCCACGATGTCACGAGGCGCCAGTGACAATCGCTCGTCATACTTCTCCATGAATGTCTCGCCGTTGGGCAGTTTCAGGATGCCGCCATAGCCGCGCATGGCCTCGGTGATAAGGTAGGCGGGGTGGGTCTCCTTGGGGTTGTGGAGCACCGTCGGGTGGAACTGCACGAACTCCATATCAGCTACCGTTCCCTTGGCGCGATAGACCATTGCAATGCCGTCGCCCGTGGCGATGACGGGGTTAGAGGTGGTAAGATAGACGGCGCCACAGCCACCCGTACACATGACGGTGACCTTTGAGAGATAGGTGTCAACCTTCTGTGTCTTGGGGTTAAGCACGTATGCCCCGTAGCACTGGATGTTGGGCGAACGGCGGGTGACGCGCTGGCCCAAATGGTGCTGGGTGATGATCTCTACAGCGAAATGATTCTCCTTGATGTCGATGTTCGGATCCTGACGCACAGCCTCCATCAGTCCGCGCTGAATCTCGGCCCCCGTATCATCGGCGTGATGCAGGATGCGGAACTCGGAATGTCCGCCCTCACGATGCAGGTCGAAAGTGCCGTCATCTTTCTTGTCGAAGTTCACGCCCCATTTCACGAGTTCTTTAATCTGCTCGGGAGCCTTGCGCACCACCTGCTCAACGGCCTTTTGGTCGGAAATATAGTCGCCGGCAATGATCGTATCGGCAATGTGCTTGTCGAAGGTGTCGACCTTCAGGTTTGTTACCGAGGCTACGCCGCCTTGTGCAAACGAGGTGTTCGCCTCGTCGAGCGAAGTCTTACAGATCATACATACTCGGCCTTTGTTGGCCTTAGATACTTTCAGTGCGTAGCTCATACCTGCCACACCAGCACCGATCACCAGGAAATCGTATTTGTACACCATAGGTTTTTGACTTGTTTTTTGTTTATTTGGTGCAAAGGTAGTTATTTTTTCGGATATTATTTGCATCATGATAAAAAAAGTTGTATCTTTGCAGCAAAACCAAGACGAAGATGAGAAGACTATGGCTGATAATCCTGTTGCTTGCACCACTGGCAGTGTTTGCTCAGCAAGTGGTAATCAGTGGCAGTGTGGTTGACGAAAAGACAGGTGCTGAGCTGGGACAGGTAAGTGTTTCTGCCGGCAGAGTGTCGGTAGTGACCAACGAAGACGGGGTGTTCTCTCTGAAACTGGCTGAGATGCCGGGTAGTATCATGGTGTCGCATCTGGGGTATAAGTCCCGTCAGGTAAAGCTGACTGAAGGTGCGACGGAACGCTTGAAAATCAAGCTCCAGCCTACGAGTATCCTATTGCGTGAGATCGTGGTGATGAACGAGGATCCGCGTGAGTTGGTGGATATCGCCATCAGTAAGATTCCTGAGAACTACAGCAAGGCCCCGGAGTTGCTGAAAGGTTTCTATCGTGAGACGGCGATGAAGCGCAAACACTATATCTACGTGGCCGAGGGGGTAGAGGATATGTATAAGACCCCGTATAGTAGAGGTACGGCGCGCGACCGCGTGGCAATCATCAAGGGGCGTCGGCTGTTGAGTCAGAAGTCGGGCGACACGCTAGGCGTGAAGGTGATGGGCGGTCCTACACAGGCCGTCATCATGGATCTGGTGAAGAACCGTGACTTCCTGTTGAACCGTGAGTCGCTGGACGAATACCGTTTCTCGATGGGTGTGCCCGAACTTATCAACGACCGTCCGCAGTATGTGGTGCTGATGGAGCCTTCGAAGATTGTGCCCTATGCCCTCTATTACGGCAAACTCTATATCGACCAAGAGAGGCTCGCCTTCACCCGTATCGAACTCGACCTCGACATGCGCGACAAGGATAAGGCCACCCAGACGATGCTTGTCAAAAAGCCCTTCGGCGTGAGGTTCAAGCCCCGTGAACTGTCGTGTGTGGTCGACTATCGTTATGAGGACGGTGTGACGCGTATCAGTTATCTGCGGAATACGTTCCGCTTTAACTGCGATTGGAAGCGCCGGTTGTTTTCCACGTCGTTCACGGCTACCTGTGAGATGGCGGTTACTGATTGTTCGTCGGATAATGTGCAGCCTATCGCCAGCCGTAGTTCTTTCGATTCGCGCGATGCGTATTATGACAAGGTAGAATATTTCCTGGATCCAGATTACTGGAGCTCCTATAATATCATAGAACCCTCGGAGTCGCTCGACAAGGCCATCCGAAAGTTGGTGTCGCGATATCGGAGGAATTAGGAAAATAAATAAGGTATAAAGTGAAAAATAAGAAAAGATATTTATTAACGGTTATTTTTGCGGGTTGTTCTTTCTTCGGTTTGCAGGCGCAGACCGAAGATGCTGTGCTGGACACGGCGGCAGTGAGACTGCCTTGGCCCGAAAACCTGCAAGCGCGTATTGACACAATGATATCGGAACCCCTGTTCGACTACTCTCAGCTCGGACTGATGGTCTATGACCTGACTGCGGATTCCGTGCTCTATAGTTATGGTGAGAAACAGACGCTGAGGCCTGCCTCGACCATGAAACTGCTGACGGCCGTGACGGCACTCGATCGTTTGGGACCTTCGTATCAGTTCCGTACTTCCCTCCGTTATACGGGTACCGTTGTCGACAGCGTGTTGACGGGTGACGTTTATTGTGTGGGTGGCATGGACCCGATGTTTGAAACCATCGACATGAATGCTTTTGTGGAGAGTGTCCAGCGACTGGGCGTGAAGACTATCCGTGGGCGAATGGTGGCTGTCACCTCGTTCAAGGAGGAGCCGCTCCTGGGTGAAGGCTGGTGCTGGGATGACGACAATCCGCAGTTGACACCGCTGCTTGTCTCTCGCCAGGATGCATTCATGAGCCGTTTTGTTGAGATGCTCCGTGCTGCGGATATCGAGGTTGATGCAGCCGTGACCAATGGGCCGTTGCCCAATGAGGCGCTGACCATCTGCACCCGTAACCATACGCTTAGGGAGGTGCTGTGGCCGATGATGAAAGACAGCGATAACCTCTATGCGGAGTCGATGTTCTTCCAGGTGGCTGCCGCTGGTGGGACGCGGCCTGCAAAGGCTGTTCACGGGCGTCAGGCTGTCAAAGATCTGCTCGGCAAGGCTGGCGTCAATAATATCCAGTACAGGATTACCGATGGTAGCGGACTGTCGCTCTATAACTATGTTACCCCCGAACTGATGATTCGTCTGCTGATCTATGCTTATCGCCATCTGAATATCTTCACGGAACTCTATCCGTCATTGCCGATAGCAGGTCAGGATGGAACGTTGAAGAAGCGCATGACGGAGTCGGTGGCTAATGGCAGGATACATGCGAAGACAGGTACGGTGACTGGTGTGACGACGCTGGCAGGCTATTGTTCCTCTGCCAATGGACACATGCTGGCATTCAGTATTATGAACCAGGGAGTATTGAAGATTGCCGACGGACGTGATTTCCAGGATCGTCTCTGTGCGGTGATGAGTGACCCAAATAGGTTTGAGTCACCCCAGCCGAAGGTTCAGAAGAAAGTGACAAAGAAAAACAAAGCGAAAGCAAAAAGGAATAGAAGGTAATGGAAGTAATTAAGACAACACTGGAACGCCTGATAAGTCTGACGGGATTGACGGATGACTATGTCCCTATGGTGCGCTATACGATACTTGTCATCCTGGCATTTGTGTTGGCATGGCTGGCAGGGTGGCTCTGCCGACGGTTGGTTGTGCCCCTGCTGATGAAGGTGACAGGCAAGACGGATGCGAAGTGGGACGATATTATCTTCAGCGAGAAGGTGCTGGTTTCTGCCTGTCGTATCGTTCCTGCCATCGTCATTTGGGGCTTGTTGCCGCTCGTGTTCTTTGAATATCCAAAGGTGGCAAATGTCGTAGGCAGGCTGACGTCCATCTATTTCACCATTATGATGGTACGCACCATCATCGTGTTCATTGACTCATTCAAACTCTTGGATCATGGTGCGCGCAGTTCGAAACAACAGTATGTCTACAGCATCTGTGGTGTCCTGAAGATTCTCATGATCTTCATCGCGGCCATCGTGGTTATCTCCATTGTCGTCGATAAGGATCCCTCGACACTCCTTGCCGGACTGGGTGCCGCATCTGCCATCCTCATGCTCGCCTTTCAGGATACGATTAAAGGATTGGTGGCTGGCATCCGCCTTGCCTCCAACGATATGTTACATATCGGCGACTGGATTACGGTGCCTGCTGCTGGAGCCAATGGCAAGGTGGAGGAAATAACGCTTACGACGGTGAAGGTGCGTAACTTTGACAACACCATCGTTACCGTCTCGCCTCAGGCACTCGTCGACGGTTCCTTCCAGAACTGGCAGGGTATGCTTCAGGACGAGGGCCGTAAGCAGGTACGGCAGGTGTACTTTGACTTCCGCTCGCTGAAGGTCGACGAGGCGAGTGGGGTAGCTAATATCACCCAGTTCCGCCAGCATATCGAATCATGGTTGAAGCAGCATCCGAAGATCGTTGCCGACAAACCTGTGCTGGTGCGTCAGGCTGAGGCTAGTCAGGCAGGCTGCTGTGTAGAGTTCATGTTTTGGCTCAAGGCCCAGACTGCCGTCGACTATGAGCACGATACGAGCGATATCATTGAGTATATCTATGCGAAGAGTGCCGACTATGGCCTCCGCATCTATCAGCAATTCCCGGAACAATAATAAAAGTTATAATAAACATGGCATCAGAGAAAAGATTCGAACAGATACTTGTGAGGATAACAGGTCAGGACCGTCCTGGACTGACAGCCTCCATCATGGGCATCCTAGCCAAATACGATGCACAGATCCTGGATATCGGACAGGCGGATATCCATTCAACCCTTTCACTGGGTATTCTGATTCGTATGGATGAGATGAATTCAGGACAGGTGATGAAAGAACTGCTTTTCAAGGCTACGGAACTGAATGTGAACATCGGTTTCTCGCCTATCAGCGACGATGAGTACGAAGACTGGGTAGGTCATCAGGGAAAGAACCGCTACATCCTCATGGTGCTGGGCCGTCAGTTGGAAGCCCGTCAGATTGAGGGCGCTACGCGTATCCTGGCAGATCAGGGGCTGAATATCGACTCCATCCTTCGACTCACAGGTCGTAAGAGCATCAAGACTCAGACTACTCATACCCGTGCCTGCATCCAGTTCTCATTGCGAGGCGAGCCCGTCAATCGTCAGGAGATGCAGTCAAAGTTGATGAAATTGTCGCAGGAGATGGAGATCGATTTCTCATTCCAGAAAGATGATATGTTCCGCAGGATGCGCCGTCTTATCTGTTTCGACATGGATTCAACACTGATACAGACTGAGTGTATCGACGAACTTGCAGAACGAAACGGGGTGGGGGCTGAAGTGCGTGCCATCACGGAGAGTGCCATGCGCGGCGAGATCGATTTCAAGGAGAGTTTCACCCGAAGGGTGGCTCTGTTGAAAGGTCTCGATGTCAGCGTGATGCAGGAAATAGCGGAGAATCTGCCTATCACCGAAGGCGTCGATCGTCTGATGACCATTCTGAAGACCTGCGGTTATAAGATTGCCATCCTCTCCGGTGGTTTTACTTACTTTGGTGAATATTTGCAGCGACGCTATGGTATTGACTACATGTATGCCAATGAGCTGGAGATTGGTGAAGACGGTAAACTCACGGGCCGTTATGTCGGTGAGATTGTAGATGGCCATCGCAAGGCCGAACTTCTGAAACTCATAGCTCAGGTGGAGAAGGTAAACCTCGCCCAGACCATAGCCGTGGGCGATGGGGCCAACGATCTGCCGATGATCTCAGAAGCAGGTTTGGGTATTGCCTTCCATGCGAAACCTCGTGTGGTGGCTAATGCCAAGCAGAGCATTAACACCATTGGTCTTGACGGTGTGCTATATTTCCTCGGCTTCAAAGACTCTTACCTTGGTGATCAGGGGAAACTTTAGAGTGAAGAATAATGAGTGATTTTTCTCTCACATTGATTCGTTGGTTCCGTGAGAACGGTCGCGATTTGCCTTGGCGGCATACGCGTGATCCTTATGCCATTTGGCTCTCGGAAATTATTCTTCAGCAAACCCAAGTCAAGCAGGGCTGGGATTATTGGGAGCGCTTTATGCGTCGCTGGCCCAAGGTGGAAGACCTTGCTGCCGCTTCAGAAGATGAGGTGCTTCGTGAGTGGCAAGGATTGGGCTATTATAGTCGTGCCCGTAATCTACACTATGCTGCCCGGCAGATTGTGGGGCTTGGGCATTTCCCCGATACATTGGAGGAGATTAAAGCATTGAAGGGTGTGGGCGACTACACTGCTGCTGCCATCGGTAGTATTGCTTTCGGACTGCCTGCAGCGGTGGTAGATGGCAATGTGTATCGTGTGTTGGCGCGCCATTTCGGCATTGATACCCCTATCAATACTACAGAAGGCAAGAAAACCTTTGTTGCCCTCGCCCAGTCATTACTTCCGTCTACCTCTGACTCTTCCACCTATAACCAGGCTATTATGGACTTCGGTGCCATCCAATGTACGCCCGCCTTACCCAATTGTGTCAAATGTCCCCTGATAGAAACTTGTGAGGCTTTCCGTTCCGCCAGCGTTAACCAACTCCCCGTGAAACTGAAGACGATAAAAGTGCGTGAACGTCACCTTACCTATCTATATATCCGCTGGCAGGGGAAGGTCGCCATCCATCGGCGTGGTGTAGGCGATATCTGGCAAGGACTATGGGAGCCTTTGGTGCAGGAAACGGAAAAAGAGGTGGATATCAAAGGAAAAGTGACAATTCTGAAACGTGCCGTAAAACACGTACTGACGCATCAGGTGCTGTTAGCTGATTTCCTTCTGTTGGAACCAGAAGTACAGCCGCAGTTGCCGGCAGACTACCAGTGGGTGCCTGAGGAATCGCTCGATGACTATGCTGTTCCCCGATTAGTGGAACACTTGTTTGAAGCTGTGAGGATAAACGACGGAAAGTCGTATTAAAGGGTCTCTTCTAGTCTTCGAAGAATTTATTTTGCAGTTTTAACTATTTTTATTAGGCTAGTTTCGTTTTTTTTTCTATCTTTGCAAAATATAACCCAAAACAGTCGTCTTATGAAAAGATTTTTGTCTCTTATCGTGCTGGTACTGCTCACCGTTGTAGCATGGGCACAACAGATTTCAGAAGAGCAGGCGCGCGAACGTGCTTGGCTGTATCTCACAAATAACAGTTCTTCCAAGGCCAGAGGTCTGGATGGCATTGCTGATAGGAAAACAACCACAGCGAAGGTAGATGCAAAGGGTATCTACGTCTTTAATGTGGAAGGTGGTGGTTACGTTGTGGCTTCAGGTGACAGTCGTGCGCTACCTGTGCTTGGCTATTCCACCACAGGCTTTATCGATTGGGAACAGATGCCTGCCAATATGCGGGCATGGCTGAAGAACTATGATAAGGCCATCGCTTCTTTGGGCGATACGAAGGACTTTGTCGATGGTATCAGCAAAAGCAGGGAGAAAACCCGTGCTGCTCGTGCAGCCATCAAACCTTTGATTAAGACCCATTGGGATCAGGGCGAGCCATATTGGAACAAGATACCTCTCTATGCAGGTGCTAATCCCGAATGGGAAGGTGCGAATTCATATACAGGCTGTGTTGCTACAGCGATGGCACAGATTATGAACTATTACCAGTGGCCGAAGGCTGCCTGTAAAGCTATTCCGGCTTACGATATTGAGACGGCCTATGAGAATGAGGAAAAAGTATGGCATATCGACGCTTTACCTGCCGTTACCTTTGATTGGGCCAATATGCTCGATGATTATTATGCGAACAGAGATATCCAAGGTACTGCTGCCCAGCAAGATGCGGTGGCTACCCTGATGCGCTACTGCGGGCAGTCGATCTATATGTACTATACGCCAGAATTCTCGGGTAGTGATCATCAGCAGGTGGTTGAGGCGCTCGTCAAGTATTTCGGATATAAGAATTCTGTCTGTTCTAAAAAGCGTCTTTTCTATACCATCGACGGTTGGGAGGATCTGATTTACAGCGAGTTGGCCAAAGGCAAACCTGTGCAGTATGGTGGTGATAGTGATGATGGCGGACACTCCTTCATCTGTGATGGTTATGATGGCAACGGCTTCTTCCATATCAACTGGGGCTGGAGTGGCTATAGTGACAACTATTTCTCGCTTGCAGTGCTTAATCCTTATAACAATACGAGTGCAGGTGCGGGCAGCAGCGGCATCGGCTTCAGCATCAACCAAGATGCGATTATCGGGGTAGAGCCTGATACTGATGGTACAAGTTCTCAGCAGGTGACTCCGCAGGCATACCTTGATATGAATCAGCCTATCAGTGTGATTGATCCCGACACGGTGGAGTTTCATTATAACTTTGTTTCGTTCTCTTATGGCGATGATGAAGTACGTATCGACTTTGCCTTGGGTGCTATTGATGCCGATGGAGCTCTGACTCCAATCTTCTATGGTGACAAAGGCGACAGCATCGTGTACAATTTTGCAGGTAACTATCATGATGTAATTGTTGACTCTACAGCCTTTGAGTCAGGTCAGACCATGCGGCTTTATCCGATGGTGAAGTTCCGCAACATTCCTGGTGCAGACTGGCAGATGCTTGGTTCTACGGAGTTCAACGTGTTGGCAGGTCGTATGAAGAACGGGCGTTTCTTCTTGTATCGTGAACTTCCCGAACTGGAGATTAAGAAAATGGAGATCACGAAAGGAATCGGCCTGATCGGTATGCGTAACGATCTGACGGTGACTATCCATAACGCCAGCAATATCGAAAGTACGGTACCGCTGTACCTGGTACCATATTATTTCGGAATAGTCAAATTAGAAGATGTTACAGAGGATACTCCCTATAGCGAAGGAGAGCCAATGTTGGTTGGCTCTTACCTCCGTGCAGCCAAGGATACGCAAGTTACCTACAGTTTCAAGCCCATGGGCAGCGGTTTGGTCAAATTAGTATTGTATACGGCTGATGGTTCCCCATTGGCTGATTATGCGATAGAAGTGTCAGATGTCGCAGGCTCTTACGATGATTTTCTGGTCAATGAGAGTTATGCTGAGATGACGGATGCCTATGTGGGTGACTATGAGCCTGTGGCGCCCAGTGGCACTGACTTACAACTGGGTCATGCTGTCTATCATGTCAGTATCGCTGACAATACAGAGGCAAATATCCCTGATGTCAAACCAACTGACAAAATCAGTTTCCATGCCTGTATCTCGGATGCGAATGATGAGAACATCTCTTCAATCCTTCTGGAAAAAGAAGCTGCCGACTACCTGAAAGGTCTGTATGCGAATGCTGGTGACGGAAACTATAAGTTGACCTACGACCTGCCGCTTGAGATCCGTCGTGGTGGCGAATATTACGTGTGGTCATATTTCAACTCGTATATTGGTGAAGATGAAGAATCCTGTGTGGGACAATATCAGTCTTTCACCGTCGAAGATGAGCCTTCGATCCGTGTCGTGGGTAAGACTGCGCTTGCCAGTGAGGAGCCCCTTGACCTCGAAGTGCATCTGAATACAGGTTATCCTTTTGATCCTGATTTGTATGCTGGTGACAAGAAAGTGACTTATGCCGTTAACTTTGTGAAAGCCGACGGGACGTTGGTAGAGATAGCTTCTCAGTCGGTGCCCATCAGCTTTGATAATACCGAAGGGAATATGGCAGGTGTTGATACGCTTAGGATCAAGGGCGAATTCTCTGATGGTACATACGTGTTGCGAATCACTACCGATGTGAATGAATTAGGACCGCGAGACATCAATATCACTGTAGGTGCTACAGGTATAGCCGGTGTCCTCAGCGATGATCCGAAAGACAATATCTATACCGACTTGAAGGGCGTCCGCATTAACAGTCGCCCGATTCGTAAGGGTATCTATATCCGCAACGGCCGTAAGGAGGTTGTCAAGTAATAGTGTAAGCTAAAGACCAAACACAATTATGAGATGAGAAAGATGTTCGCGCGTACCTTATTATGTATAATAGGTACAACTTTATTGGCTTCATGTACTGGAGAGAAGGTATATAAGATTGCGGTAGCACAGTGCTCAAAAGGGCCTTGGCGCGAGAAAGTGAATCAAGAGATGCTTGCTGCCCAGCATTTGTACGAACACGATGTAAAGGTTAGCATTGCTAATTCGGTTGATGACCCTGCATTGCAGGCTCATCTGATAGATAGTCTGGCTCAGACGGACATTGACCTGATGGTGGTTGCTCCCTATGAGGATATACAGATTATCAATGATGCCATAGCTCGGGTTCTTAAGGCCGGTATTCCTGTTGTCAGCTTTGATCGCAAGACCAGTGCAGACTATACAGCTTTTATTGGTGGTAATAATGTCGAGGCTGGTTATATTGTTGGGCAATATATTGCTTCGATAGTCAGAGGCCAGAATCAACCTAAGGGCAAGAAACCTTTGGTGGTAGAGATCACTGGATTGTTGAGTAGCACCCCGGCCCTTGAGCGTCATCGTGGTTTTGAATCAGCCATGAAAGCATTACCAGAGGTGGAGTATGTTTGTCGGATAAGCGATTGGTCGAGTGACGCATCCTGCAATATCGTTACTCAATTGATTGATTCGCTCCGACGGTCTGACATCAACCAATTGGACAACACCTTTGTATTCTGTCACAACGACGGTATGGCAACGGGGGTGTATAAAGCTGTGGTAGAACAGAATGTTGAGGGCCGTATTAAGATTCTGGGCATTGACGGTATGCCGGGCGAGGGGCTGGAGTATGTAAAATTAGGGCATCAGGTAGGTACCTATTATTATCCTACTCATGGCGAAAAGATTATCAGGCTTGCACTTGATATTTTGACGGGCAAACCTTATGAACGCGAAAACCCGTTACTGGGTTTTGTTGTCACGCCAGACAATGTGGATCTGGTCATTACAGAGGCAGCCGAACTAATGAAGCAGAATGATGATTTGGTGACCATTCACGACAAACTGGAAAACTCAATGGTGCTTTACAACACACAGCGCAAAGTGCTTGTGGGCAGTGTCGTATGTATCGTCGTGCTGGTAGTGGCTATTATTATGATTTTATTTGCTTGGTGGGTGACGAGAAGGAATATACGTAAACGCCAAAGTATGAATGTGGAGCAGACACTGTTCTATACCGATGCCAGCAATCGAAGGCTGCACGAGATATTCGTGACGCCTGCAGAAGAGATGCCAGCCCCCAAGAGCCAGGATATGCTGTTTGCAGAACAATTGAATGAGGCTATCCATAAGAATATGTCGAACCCCAATCTGAAGATGGACGATCTTGGTGAGGAGATGGGACTGAGTCGCGTACAATTATACAGGAAGGTGAAAAGCATAACAGGACAGACGCCAGTGGAACTGTTACGGCAGATGAGACTGCAGCAGGCTTACGCATTGCTGACATCAACTACGAAGACTGTAGGTGAGATAGCATATGAAGTGGGTTTTGGTACCCCCGGTTATTTCTCAACTTGCTTTAAGAAACAGTTTGGGAAGTATCCAACAGAGTTAAGAGCGGAGTGAAATCCGCTCTTTTCCTTTGTATAAAGGGGTGTTGACGATTTTGACATAATAGTCAACGATTGTTTCATGAAACATTTTTGCGAGGTTCTGAACGATTTTTTCTATTTGTGAGTATGATATTGTAGTACTTTTGCAGCAGTTTTTTATTCACAGAAGTACTAACAATTTTAAACGATCAACAATGGAACAACTAAAGAAACTATTTCTGAGTTTGTTTGCTCTCCTGACGTGTACGGTAATGCACGCGCAGAGTGAGATTAGTGGCACGGTGGTCGACGCTACAGGCGAAACGGTCATTGGAGCTACGGTGATGGAGAAGGGTACGTCGAACGGTACGATTACCGATTTCGACGGTAACTTCACGATTAAAGTAAACGAGGGGGCTATCCTCGTTATCTCGTACATCGGCTACCAAACATTGGAGGTAACGGCACAGCAAGGCATGAAAGTGACGCTTAAGGATGACGCCGAGGTACTGCAGGAAGTGGTGGTAACAGGTTATACCACTCAGCGTAAGGCTGACTTGACGGGAGCTATCTCGACTGTAAGTGTCGATGAAATGGCCAAGCAGAACGAGAACAAC
>OCTX012250245.1_pt1 | contig 22144 bp, 14 predicted proteins | sample 1539691 | NCBI WGS metagenome assembly OCTX01 (sample SAMN02144231, study PRJEB22623) | gut metagenome | biome: sheep rumen | host: Ovis aries | place: New Zealand
GGAGATGACGAAAGCCCCGGAATCGCCGGAGCAGGCGGCGGGCCTGCCAAGCGGCGTCACGGTGGAGGATATGGCCGCGGAACAGGAGCCCGGGCTTCTGGTATCCGTGATCATGCCGGTCCATAACGGGATGCGGACGATCGGTGAGGCAGTCGAGAGTGCCCTGAACCAGGATATGCATTTTGAGTCGTCCCAGCAGATCGGCCGCGGCAGCGTACAGGAGATGGAAATCCTGATCCTGGATGACGGTTCGACGGACGGGCTGGAGAAGCTGGAAGAGCAGTACAGGGATGAGCCGAGGGTGCATTTCTATCACAATGAGACCAGGCTCGGCGCGGCCAAGAGCCGCAACAGGGGCGTTCTTCTGGCGAGGGGAAAATATGTGGCTTTTCTGGATGCGGATGACATCTGGGAGAGGGATAAGCTGAAGAAGCAGTTTGCCCGGATCTATGAGACGGGCTGTGTTCTCTGCTGTACGGGCAGAGCGCTGATGCGGCCCGACGGCAGCCTGACCGGCCGGGTGATCGGGGTGAAGAAGACCATAAGTTACCGGGATCTGCTCTGGCATAACCAGATCAGCTGCTCCTCGGTGGTGCTGCTGACGGAAGTGGCCAGACAGTATCCGATGATTCATGAGGACGCCCACGAGGATTACATTACCTGGATGAAGGTCCTGCGGGATTACGGGGACGCGGCCGCGATCAATGAGCCGCTCCTCAGATACCGGCTGTCTGAGTCCGGCAAGTCCGGAAAGAAGCTCAAGAGTGCGGCGATGACCTTCCGGGTCTACCGCTATATGGGCTTCGGGCCTCTCAAATCGGCCCTGCTCTTTATCAGCTACGCGATTCACGGAGTCTGGAAATACAGGCATCCGTAAGCTTTTGCGGCATAACAAATGAAAGGGACGGAGGCACGCAGTGTGTCTATGCTGAACAATCTGATTACGCAGCGCAGGCTGATCTGGTCGCTTGCGAAAAATGATTTCCGGAAGCGCTTCGCCGGATCCTACCTGGGCATCGTATGGGCCCTGGTCCAGCCGGTCGTCACGGTACTGGTTTACTGGTTTGTCTTCCAGGTCGGACTGAGGCAGACCCAGAAGATCGGGGATGTTCCCTTCCTTCTGTGGATGCTCGCGGGACTTGTGCCATGGTTTTATTTCAATGACGCCCTGAACGGGGGAACCGCCTCTCTGGTGGAATACAGCTATCTGGTCAAGAAGGTGGTATTCCGCATCGAGATCCTCCCCATGGTCAAATGTGTGAGCGCACTTTTTGTCCATCTTTTCTTCGTCGGGCTGACTTACCTGCTCTACTGCATCTACGGGAAGTTTCCCGGGATCTACACCCTGCAGCTTCTGTATTACAGTATCTGCATGTTTCTGCTGGTTCTGAGCCTGAGCTATTTTACGAGCGCGGTCGCCGTGCTGGTGAGGGATATGGTCCAGCTGGTTACCATCATCCTTCAGATCGGCGTGTGGGCCACACCGATCATGTGGGATCTGAATTCGATCGGCCTGCCTGAAATTCTGGTGAAGCTGTTCAAGATGAATCCCATGTACTATATCGTCTACGGATACAGGGATTCCCTGATCTGGCATGTGCCCTTCTGGAGGCATCCGCTGCTTACCCTTTATTTCTGGCTTTTTGTTGCCGTTGTTTACTGGTGGGGGACACGCACTTTCAAAAGGAGCCGGGGCCATTTCGCGGATGTACTGTAGGTCAGCGGAAGAGAAGAGCCGCAGACAGCAGGAAAGAAAACCGGGAACAGGAGAAGAGCCGCAGACAGCGGGAAAGAAAACCGGGAACAGGAGAAGAGCCGCAGACGGCAGGAAAGAAAACCGGGAACAGAAGAAGAGCCGCAGACAGCGGAAAAGAAAATCGGGAACAGAGAATGACTGAGGAAAAAGATCTGGCGATCCAGGTGAGTGACGTGACCAAGGTCTACCGCCTGTATGACAGGCAGAGGGACCGCTTATGGGAGTCACTGGGACTGGATTTCAGGAAGAATTACAGAGAAAAATACGCGCTCAGGGGAATCTGCCTGGACGTAAAGAGGGGCGAGACCGTCGGCATCATCGGGACAAACGGGTCCGGAAAGTCGACGCTTTTAAAGCTGATTACGGGCGTTCTGACGCCGACCTTAGGCACGATCCGAGTGGACGGGAGGATCTCCGCCCTGCTCGAACTCGGTGCCGGCTTCAATATGGAATATACCGGGATCGAGAATATCTACCTGAACGCGACGATGATCGGCTTCACGAAAGAGGAGACCGATGAGCGCCTGCAGGCGATCATTGATTTTGCGGATATCGGCGACTATATCCGTCAGCCGGTAAAGTCCTATTCCAGCGGCATGTTTGTCCGCCTTGCCTTTGCCGTCGCCATCAATATCGATCCCGAGATCCTGATCGTGGACGAGGCGCTTTCGGTGGGCGATGTGTTTTTCCAGGCCAAATGCTACCGCAAGTTTGAGGAATTCCGTCAGGCCGGAAAGACGATTCTTTTTGTATCCCATGACCTGTCGGCCATCTCCCGCTACTGTGACCGGGCCGTCCTGCTGAACCAGGGGGATAAGGTCTTTGAGGGGACGCCGAGGGAAGCCATCGATATCTATAAGGAGATCCTGGTCGACCAGTTCCACGCGCCCGGTGAGGAGGAAGAAGAATATTCCGCCGGAGCAGAAGAGGGAAACGGCCCGGACAAGGATGAAGGGACGCAGGATTCCGCATCCCGTGCCGGAGAAAAAAACGTTGGGCGTGAAAGCGGAGAAACTGCCGGCAGAGGGGAGACCGGGCGGAGCAGGCGGGATCGGCAGCGGCTGAACGCGATGAAGTCCCGGGCATGGAAGAGTTTCTTCCCGGCCAATCCATCCCTGGTGGAGTACGGCGAGCGGCACGGCGAGATCACGGACTACGGCCTTTTTGATGAAAAAGGCCTCCCGGCCTCCAGTTTCCTGAAAGGAACGAAGTTTACCGTGAAGATGAAGGTGCGCGCCAACGAGGAGATCCGGGAACCGATCTTTGCATTTACCATCAAGAATCTAAAGGGGATCGAGATCTGCGGGACCAATACGACCATGGAAAAGATTCCGGTACCGTCCATGAAAGCGGGCGACAGCCATACTGTGTCCTTTACGCAGCGCCTTGACCTGCAGGGCGGGGAGTATCTGCTTTCCCTGGGCTGCACGGGCTATCAGGACGGGATGTTCCGCGTCTTCCACCGGCTCTACGACGTCATCGCCATGACGGTTGTGTCCGACCGGGATACGGTCGGCTTCTATGACATGAACAGCAGCTGCGTGCTGGATCCGGAGGAGGGCTGATAAAATCCGGAGAGGCACAGCGCGGATGACGGCAGGCCGGGCAGGGGCCCCGGTGAAGGAAGGACAGGGTGTATGGCGAATCTGAATCTGAGTTATTACAGCGGCCGGGACAGTTATTCGGATGGCGATATCGAGGATACGATCCTGCGTCTTGTGAGGGCAGGAAAGAATCCCGCCGATGACGGGGACAGGGCCTTTCCTGTCCTTTACCATCTATCTCCCGTCAGGGAGAATATTCTTTCCTGGTATCCCTTCCGCGAAGGGGCCCACGCTCTTGAGATCGGCGCGGGACCGGGGGCCATAACCGGCGTTCTCTGCCGCAGGCTTGCCCGTGTGACTTCGGTGGATCTGTCAAAAAGGCGCTCCTTAATCAATTACGAGCGGCACAGGGAATATCCGAACCTTGAAATCATGGTCGGAAACCTGAACGATATGGAGTTTCCCGGGAAGTTTGACTATGTCATCCTGAACGGCGTCTTTGAGTACGCCGGATCCTATACGGAGGGGGCGCATCCCTGGGAGACTTTTCTCAGGCGCTGCATGGCTTTTCTGAAGGAGGACGGGCTGCTGCTGATCGCGATCGAGAACCGGCTCGGGCTGAAATATTTCTGCGGAGCCCCGGAGGATCATACGGATAATTACATGGAGGGACTTAAAAATTATCCGGACAACAGGGCGGTCCGCACCTTTTCCAAGGCGGAGTGGCTGCGCATGATGGAGGACTGCGGCCTTAGCTGGCACCGCTTCTATTACCCCTGCCCGGATTATAAATTTCCGAATGAGGTGTTCACGGATTCCACCCTTACAGCCAGAAATTTCCGCCGCAATAACTGGAATTTCAATCCCGGCCGCCTGGAACTGTTTCCGGAGAACGAGATGGCCGGGAGCCTCTGCGAGGAAGGAATCATGGACCGTTTCTCGAACTCTTTCCTGATTGAGGCGGGGACAGAGGAGCCGGCCGGAAAGGAGGAGCTGCTCTACGCGAAGATCAATTCCGACCGCGCAGAGCAATTCCGGATTCAGACCGTGTCCTGCATCAGGGACGGAAAGAAGCTGGCGGTAAAAAGTCCTCTGACAGAAAAAGCCCGCGCCCATCTTGAGAAGATGCATGAGCGGGAGCTGGCCTTCAGCCGGATGGAGGATGAAGAGAGCGCCGGTCCTGCCGGGAAGGGCAAAAGGGAGAGCGGAGGCAGCCGCGAGCCTCAATTCTGCCTGGACGGAAAAAGCTACAGGGTCCGCCTGCTGAAGGGCGAACAGGGCGGCGACGGATCCCTGCTCTATCCCTGGCTGAACGGACGAAACCTCGGGCAGGAGGCTGCTGACGCCGCCGGCAGAGGCGACGCGGGGCGGGTAAAAGAACTCTTTGACGCTCTGCATCATTATCTCATGGAACGGGCGGAGCAGGAGGAGAGAAGGGCGGAGGAAAACCCGGCTTTCAGAGAAGTCTTCGGCGCCGCCGCGGCGCCTTCCGCCTGCCGCTGCCTGAAAAACGCCAACATTGACCTGATCCTGGACAATCTTTTCCTGGAGGAGGACGGGACGGCGTATGTGATCGATGCGGAATGGGTCTTTGACTTTCCGGTGCCGCTGCAGTTTGTTCTCTGGCGGGCTGTAAACGAGCTTTATTCCATGCATCCTTCCCTGGAAGACTGTCTGAAGGAAGAAGAACTTCTCGAAGGATATTCCATCCGTAAGGAGGACAGAACTGTCTTCTGGAACTGGGCGGATCATTTTGAAAAGGAATATGTGGGCGCGAATTCACTGGAGGCTTTTGCCTGGCCCGTCCGGGGCGTCAATCTGAGGGATCTGAAAAAACCTCTGGACGACCTGACGCCGATGGCGACCCTCTACCTCGACTACGGGCAGGGATTCAGTGAGGAGGAATCCGTGCACAGGACCATGCTGCTGAAGGACGGAGCCTTCCGGGTGGAGTTCCCGGTCAGGGACCCGGAAAAAGTGAAAGCGGTCCGCTTTGATCCGGTGGAGGGCAGCCCCTGTATCTGCTCCCTGCATGCGGAGCAGGCACAGGTCCGCCCGCTGAACGCTTCCGGGCCTGAAGGGGAGGACTGCTGTTTCCTGACGATGGATCCGGCTTTTGAACTGCGTTTTCACGGGCCTGTGCCGGAGACGGTCCGCCTTACCGGCGTCCTGCAGAGGAAGGATCCGGTCTGGGCGATGGAGCGGGGGCGCGAACTTCTGGAAGCGTCGGAGGGCCTTGCGAAGAAGGCGGTCCGGAAGCTTAAGTCCCGCCTGCGCTGAAGGAATGGAAGCGCTGCCTGCGGAGGAAAGAAAAGGGGAGTGACATGAACTTACAGATCAATCCGGTTGACATTGCAGTCCCGGTTTACAACGGATATGAGGACCTGATTCTCTGCACGGAGAGCCTGAGGCGGCATACGGATCTCAGCCTTCACAGAGTGCTCCTGATCGACGACAAAAGTCCCGATGAGAGAATCCGCCCGTTTCTTGAAGAACTGTCGAAGGAGCAGGGCTTTGAGGTTATCTTCAATGAGCGCAATCAGGGCTTTTCCGCCAATGTGAATCTCGGTCTCGCCCGGTCTGAGCGGGATACGATTCTGCTCAATTCCGATACCATCGTGACCGCCGGATGGGTTGAAAAGCTTCAGCGCTGCGCCCGCAGCTCGGAGCGGATCGCGACCGTCACGCCGCTCAGCAACGCGGCAACGCTCGCGTCGGTGCCGGTGGCATTTCGCGACAATCCGCTTCCGGAAGGCTTCACCGTTGATTCCTACGGGGAACTGGTGGAGCGGGTCAGCCTGCACAGGTATCCGCGCGTCACAGTCGCAGTGGGTTTCTGCATGTATGTAAAGCAGGAAGCCTACGAGAAGGCAGGTCCCTTTGACGCTGAGACCTTCGGGCGCGGATACGGCGAGGAGAATGATTTCTGCAACCGCTGCGCCCAGCTGGGCTACATCCACGTACTGTGCGATGATACCTTCATATACCACAAGGGGACGGGCTCCTTCGACACGGAGGAGAAAAAGCGGCTTCTTGAGGAGCATACCCGAATCCTGAAGGAGCGCTATCCGGATCAGATGAAGGAAAATGACCTCTACAGCGCCTCCAATCCGGACCAGGAGCTCAGGGACAACCTGAACCTGTACGCCGCGCTGGACAACGGGAAGCCGAACCTGCTCTATGTCCTGCATCTGGACTTTAAGGAGAGCGCGGAGACAAATATCGGCGGAACCCAGCTCCATGTGCGGGATCTTAAGGACGGGATGCTTCAGGACTACAATGTCTTTGTGCTTGCCCGGGACGGGGATTTCCTCTGCCTTACAGCCTATACCGGGCAGGAGGAAGACCCGGACGGTGCGGAGTTTTCCTTCCGCTTCCCCTCCAGGGAGGAACTGTTCCCGGTCATGAGGGACCGGGATGAGGCGGAATTTCTCAGGAAAATCCTGAAGATTTTTGATATCAGCCTGGTCCATGTCCACCATACACAGGGCCTGACGCTGGATATTTTTCATGTATGCAGCAGGATGAAGATCCCCGTGATCGCGACCCTCCATGATTACTACTATGCCTGCCCGACCATCAAGCTGCTCAGGGACGATGAGAAGTTCTGCCCGTCTGAGGGAAGCTTTAAGCCGGCGGACCGGGAGCGCTGCAGAAGCTGCCTCAGGGAAAACTGCGGCTTCTGCAATGTGGACGTCATAGACCGCTGGAGACAGGAATGCTTCAGCGCGCTTTCCCTCTGTGAAAAGATTATTTTCCCGAGCGCCTCCGCCATGGAGTATATGCTTGAGGTCTATCCTTCGCTTGCGAAGAAGAGCCTGGTGATCGGCCACGGCTCCGACTATTCAAAGGGGGGCGGAACGGCTCTTCTGCAGGGCTCCGGAAAGAACGCGGGGCACGCTGTGGTACGGACCGGAAAGATGCATACCTGTCTGGACCGTCAGCCGGGCGGCGCATCAGGATTTCACTATGTGGTCGGCTGGGCTTACCTGGAGGATACCGACAGCCGGGACTGCTCCGTCGTCCTCGTTATCACGGACAAAAACCGCAGGGCCTACTATATGAAGGTAAAAAGAACGGCGCGGACCGATGTCGCGAAGGCTTATGCGAATCAGGCCTATCTGTGGAGCGGAATCCACAGGGTATTTGATCTGCCGGATTTTCCGGACGGGAGCTATGCCCTCAGAATCCTGCTCCGCCATGAAGGGGTCTACTATACGGACGGAAAGGTCTACAGGGGCGTCTGCCGGCGCGCCCCGGAGCGCTTTTCAGTGGGATTTCTGGGCGGCGTGACCAGGGCAAAGGGGTCTGCGCTCATCAGCAGCATGATCCGTTCCGGAAACAGAAACTATAATTTCTATGTGTTCGGGGAAGTCGGCGATGACGAGGTATCCGGGAGCGTGAGCACCGATCATGTTTTCTTCTCAGGCCTTTACAGGAGGGAAGATATCGGGACGCTGCTCAGGGCTGCGAAGGTTGATCTGGTTGTCATACCCCCGATCTGGGCGGAGACCTTCTGCTATACCCTCTCTGAGGCCTGGGCCTGCGGGATTCCCGTCATCGGTACAGATATCGGGGCGGTCGGAGAGCGGATCCGGGAGACCGGCGCGGGATGGCTGATCCCTCCGGACGCGGACGCCGGACAGCTGACAGAGCTTCTGGACCGGATCCGCGAAGATCCCGGCATGCTGAAGGAAAAGCAGGAGAAGGCGAAGGCGCTTTCGCTTAAATCGGTGGCCCGGATGGACGGGGAATATCTGGAGCTTTACCGGAAGCTGCGGCTGGAGCATGATGCGCAGACTGACGGTATCCTTCCAAAGGAGCCGGTAAGCGCGGAGGAGAGGGATTTTATGTTCCAGGCCTACGCGCAGGCCAATCCCGGCGTGACGGGCAGGGGCCGCGTGGCGGAGGCCAACCGCATGCGGGAGGAAAACAGCATGCTCCGCGCTTCTCTGGAGATGCTGAAGAATACGACCTCCTACCGTTTTGCCAGAAAGATCTCAGAAGCGGACATTCCTTTCAAGGAGCCTTTAAAAAAATTGTTTAAGAAAAGGTAATGCCGCGGGAGGCCGTCCGGGATTAAGCAGCTGCTTTCGCGCAGATGAAGCCGGCAGATGAAAAAGCCATGCGCCGGGCGCCGCGCTCCCAGGACGGAACGGATCATGGAAGACTGACAGAAAGGAGCGCCGCAGGAAAGCGGGCGGACAGATACGGATATGGGAAGATTGAGGAGGTACCTGGAGGATTACGGCCTTCAGGGGACAGTGGCCACGATAAAGGACCGGATTTTTCGTACGCCCCAGGCGGAGATTTCCTACGAGAAATGGGCCGACAGGAGCAGGCTTTCCTCCCGTGACTACGCCAGGATGGCGAAGGAAGTATTTGCCTGGCAGCCGGCGATCGGGGTGCTGGCACATGCGGAGGGGACGGACCGGACTGCCTTCCTGCAGTCGCTGAGCCTGCAGATCTACCGTTTTTTCCGGGCAGGCAAAGATTACAGGGATCTGGATTACATGCTTTTTGCGGGACCCGGCTGCTCCCTTGCTCCGGATCTGCTCTATCAGTGCGTAAAGCTGCTCAATGAATCACTGGATGAGATCGACCTGATCTACTTTGATTCTGACCGGATCGGCCCGGACGGGCGCAAGGAGAATCCCGCCTTCCGTCCTGACTATGATCCGCAGCTTTTATCCTGCGTCAATTATATCGGCAATGTTTTTCTCGTACGTACGAAGACGGCTCTTGAGGCAGGCCTTCCTTCTTCTGACTGGAAGGAGGATGAATATCATAAGTTCCTGAAACGGATCGCTTCCCTTGAGGAGGATATCCCCGGGCGGGAGAGACAGGGAAGAATCCGCCATATTCCCAGGATTCTCTACCATGAGGCGGATACGGCCGGGGAAAGCTCTGCCAGAAAAGAAAGCATTCCTTCCAAAGCTGCCGCCGCAGCTTCGGAGGACGGGGAGGAAGCTCTGATCTCGGTCCTGATCCCGAACAGGGATCATGCGGATGACCTGAAGCGCTGTATCCTTTCCCTGCAGGAAGTGAACAGCTGCAGAAATCTGGAGATTCTGATTCTGGAGAACGGCAGCCGGGAAAAGGAGACTTTCAGCCTTTATGAAGCGCTCCGGAAGGCGGATCCCCGGGTGAAGATCCTGAACTGGGACAGGGAATTCAATTATTCCGCAATCAACAATTTCGGAGCAGCCAATGCGGCCGGGGATTATCTGCTCTTCCTGAACAATGATACCGCCGTGATCAGGGAGGACTCCCTGCGGATTCTCAGGGATCTGGCATCCGCACCCGGAACGGGGGCGGTGGGCGCCCTGCTTTTATACGGGAATGAGACCGTACAGCACGCGGGTGTGATTCTGGGATACGGAGGCATCGCGGGGCATGCTTTTCAGGGGGAGGATCCAACTGACTGGGAAGGTCTTTATCCTTCCCTGCTCCTTGAGAATCTTCACAATGTCAGCGCCGTGACCGGTGCCTGCCTGATGATGCGCCGGGAACTTTTCCTGAAGGCGGGAGGCTTCGATGAGGAACTGGCCGTCACCTTCAATGACGTGGACCTGTGTCTTCGCCTGCGCCGGATGGGCTTCAGGATCCTGGAAGCGCCGGATGCCAGGCTTTTCCACTATGAGTCCGTTTCCAGAGGGGCGGAGGACAGCCCGGAGAAGATTGAAAGATTCCATTCGGAGATCCGCTGTTTTGTTAAAAAATGGGAGAAGGAACTGGCGGCGGGGGATCCCTTCTACAACCCGAATCTGACTCTGACAGGGAGAAGCTTCAGCTGCAGAGACATGGTCCGGGAGGCAAAGGCGCCCTGTCTGAAGTATCTCCATATGGAGGATTGACCGCGGTGCGGAAACTGCCGGGACTGCAATCAGGAAAGTTCAGGAAAGAAAGATGCTTGGGAATGATCAGGAAAATGCTCCGGACGGGAGAAATGCGCTCCGGAAGGGGTTTGATTATCTGAAGAGCCGCGGGCTGAAGGAATTCGGCGCCCATGCGGTGGAGAAGGTCCGGGATGCCCGTTTTGACTACAATGCCTGGGTGCGGAGCCAGGAGCCGTCCCCCTCGCTTGTGGGTTACCAGAAAAATCTCTGGATGAAGCGCAGCCCTGTCCTGTGTGTGATTATGACTTCTCCCGGGGCAGGAAATATGGATTCGGCGGCGCGCTCAGACAGGGAGGATGGGAAGACGTCCCCGGACAGGGCGGCCACGGCCGCTTCCGTAAAGGCATCCACATACGGGAACTATCAGTTTACGGAGACGCTTAATTCACAGATCAGCGATGAAGATTTCCTGCTGGTCATCCGGGAGGGGGACCTTATCACCAGGGACGCATTCTTTGAGATCGTGAAAGCGCTTCAGGACGGAGCGGATGCGGTGTATACGGACGAGGATTCCTACAGGGAGGACCGGAATGATCCTGAGGGGGAATTGAGCCGGAAGGCCGGCGGTGAGAGGAAACTTGTCTTCAGCAGTCCTCTTTTCAAGCCGGACTACAGCCCGGAGTACCTGCGCTCCATGAATTATGTAGGGCAGCTGTTTGCGGTCCGGGCAGGCATCGTGCGGAGCTTCTATGCCGGGGCGGAACAGGATATGGCAAAGGACCTGTTTTTTCCGAAAGAGGATACGCGCAGTCTGAAGGAAAAGGGCAGAAAGAGAGCGGACTGGGACCTGGTTCCGTCCGCCTGGTCCCTGGCGGACGAGCCCGCTTATTATGATTTTGTGCTCCGCTGCTGCGAATGCGCGGCCCGGCGGGGCGGCGTGCGCCACGTCCCGAAGGTTTTATGCCATGTGAAGGAGCGCGGGACCTCCATGATCAGTCCCGCGAGACTGCGAAGGGTTCTGGAGGAGGATCTTAAGAGAAACGGGATTCAGGCCTTCATCGAGGGCGGTCCCAGCGTGCGCAGTTTCCACGTCCGCAGGGAACCCGCCGCAAGCCTTGTGTCGATTATTATTCCGAGCAGGGACAATGTGAAGATGCTTAAGGCCTGCGTCAGCTCCATCCTCCGGCGTTCTTCCTGGCAGCACTATGAGATTATCATCGTCGAGAACAATTCCGTCTCTGAGCAGACCTTTGCCTGGTACAGGGAGATCTGTGAGAAGGAGAGCCGGGTCCGGGTGATCCGGTTTGACCGTCCGTTCAATTTTTCCCTCCTTGTCAACGAGGGCGTCATGAACAGCAGCGGGGACTATGTCATATTGATGAACAACGATGTGACGGTGCGGACCGCGGACTGGATCGAACGCCTTCTGGGATCCTGCCAGGCGGAAGGGGTCGGAGCCGTGGGCCCGAAGCTGCTGTACCCGGACGGAAAAGTCCAGTCAGCCGGCATCGTGACAGGCCTGATGGGATTTGCCGGCAGCATGATGGTGGGAGAGGACGGGGACGACCCGGGCTATATGAACCGGGCGGCGGTCCTGCAGAACGTCAGCGCGCTGACGGCGGCCTGCCTGATGGTGAAAAAAAGCGTCTACCGCAGGGCGGGCGGCTTTAGCCCGGAACTTGCCGTGGCTCTGAATGACGTGGATTTCTGCCTGCGCCTGCTGGAGATGGGATACCGCAATGTATTTGAACCGACGGCTCTGCTGACCCATCATGAATCCATGAGCCGGGGAATGGAGGATACGCCGGAGAAGAAAAAGCGCTTTGAAGCGGAGAAAAAATATTTTGTCCGGCGCTGGAGAAAATTCCTGAAGGCAGGGGATCCCTGCTACAATCCGAATCTTTCAGACAGGAAATGCGACTGGTCCCAGAAGAGCTGAGCGCCCCGCAGCCCGGCTGTAGAACGGAAAAAATCTGCGCAGCCGCGGGGATAGAAACACCTGTCTTGCGGTGTGATAGTTTGTGTGATATAATACCTTGATAGTTTGCCCATTTGGGGGACAGAATATGGATAAGAATCATTCAGGCATCCGGGTCGGTGAGGTTACTCTGAAGTGGTTTATCGCCCTTCACCTGAGTCTGATCGTCAATTCGCTGGCCGGTGTGGCCTCCAAGATGGCAGGAAAACAGAAGTTCCTGTCTTTTCGCTTTTGCCTGTGCTACGGCATGGTGCTGGTGATCACGTTCGCCTTCGCCCTTGCCTGGCAGCAGGTGCTGAAGCATATGTCCCTGACATTTGCCTTTACCAACAAGCCCATCACCATTATCTGGGGCCTGGTCTGGGGCGTTCTGGTCTTCCACGAACAGGTCAGCTGGAAGATGATTCTCGGATCGGCTGTGATTCTGCTCGGAATCATGGTCGGCGTGAGCGGGGACAGCGGCGAAAGCGCCGGAAAGAGCCTGCCTCCGGAAGGAGGGAAGGAGAATGTTTGAGGGACTCGGCCGCTATATCGCGGTCTGGATCGTTTCGGTTTTTATTTCCTCCATTGCCCAGGTCATGCTGAAGATGGAGGCGAACAGGGAGCACAGCACGAAGCTGAAAGAGTACATGAATCCCATGGTGATCAGTGCTTATTTCATCTTCTTCCTGTCCACCTTCCTGACCATGTACGCCCTGAAATATGTTCCGCTGACCTATTCACCGGTCATTGAACCGATGAGCTATATATTCGTCCCCGTGATCGGTGTGCTGCTGCTGAAGGAAAAGATATCAAAGCGCAGGCTGATCGGCATGGGGATTATGCTGATCGGAATCGCGATTTTTTCGCTCTGACGATCCTGAAGGGCCGTGGCCGGCAACCATGAAAGGACGGTGCGGCCCGGATTATACTTTTGACCGTCACATCATCTTCATCATTTGAGGTATCAGAAAACATGATAGATTTTAACAGGCCGCCGGTTGTCGGCACGGAACTTGACTATTTCAGGGAAGCCCTCGAAAGCGGGAAGCTGTGCGGCGACGGCGCGTTTACAAAGAAAGTGTCGGACTGGTTCAGTGAACGGTTTCATGTGAAGCATGTATACATGACGACCTCCTGTACCTCCGCCCTGGAGATGGCCTCCTGGCTGTGTGATCTGAAAAGCGGGGATGAGGTGATTATGCCCTCCTATACCTTTGTTTCCACTGCGGACGCCTTTGTCCTGCGCGGTGCAAAGATCGTTTTTGTGGATATTGATCCCAGGACCATGAACATCAACCCGGACCTGATCGAGGACGCGGTTACGGAACGGACAAAGGTGATCTGCCCGGTGCACTATGCCGGCGTTGCCTGCGATATGGACAGGATTTCAGCCATCGCCGCAAAGCATGGCCTGAAAGTCGTTGAGGATGCCGCCCAGGGCGTCAATGCCTGGTACAAGGGGCGCGCCCTCGGAACCCTTGGCGACTACGGCTGCTACAGCTTTCATGAGACAAAAAACTATGCAATGGGGGAAGGCGGCGCCATCTGCTTTCATTCGGATGAGGATCAGGAGCGGGCGGAGATTGTCCGGGAGAAGGGCACCAACCGCAGCAAGTTCTTCCGCGGGCAGATCGACAAGTATACCTGGGTGGATTACGGCTCCTCCTACCTTCCGAGCGAGCTGAACGTATCCTATCTGTGGGCGCAGCTGCAGGTTTTTGATCAGATCAATGCAAAGCGCCTCAGCATCTGGAATTATTATCATGAGACCCTCCGGCCGCTGGCGGAGGCGGGGCTGATCGAGCAGCCCTATGTTCCGGATTACGCGGTTCATAACGCCCACATGTATTACATCAAGGTCAGGGATCTTCAGACGAGGACCGATCTGATCCGCTACATGAAGGAAAAAGGCGTCCTGTGCGTATTCCACTACGTTCCCCTCCACTCATCGGAAGCCGGAAGAAAGTTCGGACGCTTCCACGGGGATGATATCTATACGACAAAGGAATCGGAGCGCCTTATGAGGCTGCCCCTGTTTTATAATCTGTCGGAAGAGGATATGTGCTATACGGCCCGCTGTATCCTGGAATATCCGGGATTCAGGCGCTGAGCGGCCCTTCCTTTTCCCACCGGGAGGCTGACCTGCGATATGAGCCGATCACTGCTGCAGAAACTCAGACCATATTATATCCGGAAAGCCCTGCGCTATCTGCGCCACTACGGAGTGAAGGACTTCGCTGTCCGGGTGAGGGAGCGGCTGACGCCGGATGATGTTCCCTACGGCCCCTGGCTGGAGGAGCATTCGCCTGACGCCGACGCGCTCGCTGCCCAGAGGATGGAAGATTTTGGCGGGACTGTGCGCTTTTCTGTCTGTGTGCCGGTCTGGAACACGCCGGAGATTTATTTCAGGGAGATGGCGGATTCCGTGCTGAGCCAGACCTATCCCCATCTGGAGCTGGTGATCGCGAACGCGAGCCCGGAGAACAAAGAACTGTCGTCTCTGCTTAAAGTCTATGAAGCGCGCGACAGCCGTGTGAAGCTGCTTTCTCTTGATAAGAACGGAGGGATCGCGCTCAACACGAACGCTGCCGCCGCCGCGTGCACGGGCGATTTCATCTGCTTCCTTGACCATGACGACATGCTTGCGCCGAACGCCCTGTATGAGGCTGCGAAGGCGCTGCACGCTCTGGGAGGGGACAGCGGCTCTGTGCAGATGATCTACACGGATGAAGACAAGATGCGGTTCGACAGCCACGGCGGAAGAGAGTATTTCCAGCCGCATTTCAAGCCGGACTTCAACCTGGACCTTCTCAGGTCAAACAACTATATCTGCCATTTCCTGATGGTAAGACGCAGCCTGTTTCTGGAAACCGGCGGAATCGACGCTTCTTTTGAGGGAGCGCAGGATTATGAGTTTGTGCTGCGCTGTGTGGACCGGATCTTCGGAAAAGATCTGAGAAAGCCGGGATTTCATGAGGAGAACCCTGCCGGCCGGGGAGAGAAGACATGCTCCTGTCAAGCGCCTGTTTTCCCGGTTCTCCATATACCGGGAGCGCTGTATCACTGGCGGGTCCACGATCTGTCCACCGCCGACAATCCGGACAGCAAGCAGTATGCCTATGAAGCCGGCCGCAGGGCGATCGGTGAGCATCTTGAAAGACAGGATCTCCGGGCAGAAGTCACGCAGAGGAAGGATCACGGGTTCTACCGGGTCCGTTACAGCCTTGAGGAGGAACCCTTCGTCTCGATCCTGATTCCGAACTGTGAGCAGAAGGAGACCCTCGCACGCTGCCTGAACGCCATCCGCGAAAAGACTTCCTACCCCCGTTATGAGGTGCTGGTTGTCGAGAACAACTCCCGCTCCCGGGAGATTCTGGATTACTACCGGTCGATCCAGGGAAAAGACCATGTGCGCGTAATCCGGAGGAAGGGGCCTTTCAACTTCGCGGCGCTGAATAATTACGCGGCGGCGAAGGCAAGAGGGCAGTTCCTTGTATTTATGAACAACGATATCGAGCTGCTGACCGAAAACTGGCTGAAGGAGATGCTCTCCGTCGCCTCCCGGACGGAAGTCGGGGCAGTCGGCGCCAGGCTCTTCTACCCGGATGGAAAGATCCAGTCCGCCGGGATCGCCCTGGGAATCGGCGGCATCGCAGGAAGTCTGTTTACAGGGATGAACGGTTCCTTCGGCGGCTATATGCACCGGGCGGAAACCATGCAGGATCTCTCTGCGGTCACGGGGGCTCTGATGATGGTCCGGAGGGACGCTTTTGATGAAGCGGGCGGCTTTACGGAGGAGCTTGCGGTTGCCTTCAATGATGTGGACCTGTGCCTGAAGCTCAGGGAGCGGGGCCTGCTTATTGTATACGATCCTTTTGTCAGGGCTGTCCATCATGAATCCGTCAGCCGCGGGGATGAGTATACAGAGGAGAAAGCCTCCCGCTACAGGGAGGAAGTCAGGTATATGAAGGAGCACTGGAAAGCCTATTATGACTGCGGCGATCCCTTCTATAATCCGAATTTTTCCCTGGCAAGATGGGATTACACGCTGAAAAACTGATCATTCCCCGCAGGGCGGGATTATACGCCGGGAGGCTGAAGCGCTCCTTATATATGCCTTCCTGCAGTCTGTGCGGGAAGCGCCGGACAGGAATGCGGAACAGATGAAAGACATAACGATTGTGATCCCGAATCTGAACGGGATGCGCTGGCTGCAGGGGTGCCTTGGCAGCCTCAGAGAACAGACGGACCAGGATTTTGAGACGATCCTGATCGACAACGGCTCCGGCGACGGGAGCGTCGCCTTCGTGCGGGAGCATTTCCCGGAAGTGAAGGTCCGTGCCTATCACAGGAATACGGGCTTCTGCAGGGCGGTGAACGCCGGAATCCGGATGAGCCGGAGCAGGTATGTGCTTCTTCTGAACAATGATACCGTCTGCTCCGGGCGGATGGTGGAGGAGCTTCACAGGGCGATGGACGCGGATGAGAACCGTTTTTCCTGCGCCGCGAAAATGATCCGTCTGTCGGACCCTTCCGTCCTGGATGACGCGGGAGATTTTTACTGCGCCCTCGGCTGGGCTTTTGCCCGCGGGAAGGGGCAGGACGCGGGACGCTATTCACAGCCGCAGGAAATTTTTGCCTGCTGCGCCGCCGCGGCCATTTACCGGCGGAGTATGCTGGAGGAAACAGGGCTTCTGGACGAGAGGCATTTTGCCTACCTGGAGGACATCGATCTGGGCTACAGGGCGCAGATCCACGGATTCCGGAACTGGTACATCCCCTCCGCCGTGGTTTATCACGCCGGATCCGCGACCAGCGGAAGCGCGCACAATGCTTTTAAGGTGAAGCTTGCTTCGCGTAACAGCGTCTACCTGATCTGGAAGAACATGCCGGGCTGGCAGATCCTGCTGAACGCCCCGCTTCTTGTACTGGGTTTCAGCGTGAAGAGCCTGTATTTTACAAAACTCGGCCTGGGAAAGGAATATGTGCGCGGACTGGCAAAGGGGCTGTCCATGTGCACAGGCCCGGAGAGGGTGCGTTTTTCAGACTATCCGCCGGGGAATTTCTGCAGGATTCAGCTGCAGCTGTGGAAGAACTGCCTGCTTCGCCTGACGGCCTGAGCTTCTGCCCGGGCAGGAGGGGGCAGGGATCAGTTCCGCCTGCAGAAGCCGGAATGCGGGGAATGCGTTCGACGGCAGAAGCCGGTATGTGGGAAATGCGTTCGACGGCAGAAGCCGGTATGCGGGGACTGCGTTTCGCCGCCGCAGAATGGCTAAGCCGGCGTTCAGGGGAGACCGGTTCAGGGGAGACCGGGTCAAAGGGAGACCGGGAGAAGGGAGCCCGGATCAAGGGGAGGCCGGAACTGCTCCGGCAGAGAATAAGGGTGAGCCGTTTTGATTAAAGACAATCAGAAACATTTTAACAGACTGCACGTCGTGCTGGACGCGGGCATCATAACCGCATCCTACCTGACTGCGTATGTGCTTCAGTTTCAGTATTTCGCGCGGAAGAATTCCGGGGCGCTGCCGGTGCAGACCTACATGTCTGCCCTGCTTGTGATCGTTCCGGGCTATCTGCTCCTGTACGACGCCTTCAAGCTGTACACGCCCAAGCGCATCCAGGGACGGAGACTGGAGGCCAGCAATATCTTCCTGGCCAATACGGTGGGGCTTCTTCTGTTCATGTTTGTCCTCTACCTGATCAATGAGCCGGACTTTTCCAGGCGCCTGATCTTCATGTTTACCGGGATTAATTTCATAGCGACCGTTGTCGAGCGCAATTTCATCCGCATGGCGCTCCACAGGATCCGCGCCCGGGGGATGAATCTGAAGCATATCATGCTGGTCGGCTATTCCAGCGCCGCGGAGGGCTATATTGAAAGGATCTTCCAGAATCCGGAATGGGGATACCAGATCAACGGCATACTGGATGATTCCTCTGCGCCGGGAAAGTATTATCATAATATTCCGGTTGTCGGCAGCACGATGGATATCGAGAAGGTGCTGTCGGAAAATGATCTGGATGAGATCGCCATCACACTGGGCCTTGACGAATATGACAAGCTGAAAAAGATTGTTGCCGCCTGTGAAAAATCGGGCGTCCATACGCAGTTTATTCCCGACTACCTGGACATTATTCCCTCCAGGCCCTATACAGAGGATCTGCAGGGGCTCCCGGTCATCAATATCCGCTATGTGCCGCTTTCGGATACCTTCAATGCTCTGGTGAAAAGATGCATGGACCTTCTCGGGAGCATCTGCGCGATTGTTCTGTTTTCACCGGTTATGCTGGTCACGGCTGTCTGCATCAAGCTGAGCAGTCCCGGGCCGCTGATCTTCTGCCAGGAGCGGGTGGGCCTGCACAACAGGCCCTTTCAGATGTACAAGTTCCGCTCGATGGAAGTGCAGAGCCAGACGGAGGAGAAAAAGGGCTGGACGACGAAGGATGATCCCCGCGTCACAAAAGTGGGCAGATTTATCCGCAGGACCTCGATCGATGAACTGCCGCAGCTCTTCAACGTGCTGAAGGGGGACATGAGCATGATCGGTCCCAGGCCGGAACGCCCACAGTATGTGGAGAAATTCCGGGAGGAGATTCCACGCTACATGGTCAAGCACCAGGTCCGTCCGGGGATGACGGGCTGGGCGCAGGTGAACGGATACAGGGGGAATACCTCCATCCGCAAAAGAATCGAGTATGATATCTATTATATTGAGCACTGGACGATCGGCTTTGACGTGAAGATCCTGTTTCTGACAGTGTTCAAGGGTTTTATCAATAAAAACGCTTACTAGAGAAAGGCCGGCTGATCAGCATTTCCGATAAAGCGGAAAAAAGGCCCGGAGAGGATACAGGAGACGAGATGGCTTTCGGAAGAAAAAAGAAGCCGGAGCCTTCCAGCCGTTACGACAGGCAGGAAGAAGGCTTTCTGGATGACGAGGAGCAGGAATATTATACGAGGACAGAGACAGCTTTTTCCGACGCCGGTTACGGTGTGAGGGACAGCTATTCCAGGCAGGCTTCCTACGGGATGCCTGAAGGATACTATGACGAGGGCAGTAAGACAAAGCGCCGGGAAAGCACCGGCGGGGACAGCCTTTATTCAAGGCGCAGAGTGTCCGAATCAGACGGCGGAAGGCAGCAGGATGCCCCGGAAGATACCCCGGGCACCGGCCAGGCGGAGGAAGAATGGAGCAGGGCGGGCTACAGAGAGAGCCGCGGCTCATACCGGGGCGGGGAGAAAAGCCGCGGATCAGCCGGAGAGGATGACAGGTTCTCAGGCGGCGGACCGGACTATGACGGCGGACCGGACTATGGCGGCAGGCCGGAAAGGAGTGAGACTATCCGTACAAAGAAAAAAAAGGGTTTTCTGTGGAAAATTATTCTGCTGATTTTCGCGGCCGCTGCGCTTTTCTGCATCTGGCGCTTTTCGCGGATGGACCGTGTGCACCTGAGCGGCATCGTCAGCAATGAAGGCGTGTCCGCCGACAGCAATTATCAGACTTTTGTCCTGTACGGCGTGGATTCCCGGGAAGGGAAGCTGACGGAGGAGGCGCATTCCGATACCATAATCCTCTGCTGCGTGAATAAAAAAGCGAAGTCGATCAGGATGGTTTCCGTCTACAGGGATACCTATCTGGACAATACGAACGGAGAGTACCGCAAGGCGACCGAGTGCTATTATTTCGGAGGACCGTCCCGTTCCATCAATATGCTGAACAAGAACCTGGACCTGGATATCAAGGATTATATCACCGTTGACTTTAAGGCCCTGATCAAGGCGGTTGACCTGGTCGGCGGCGTATATATAGATGTGACGGAGGAAGAACTTCCCTATATCAACGGCTACCAGACGGAGAATTCCCAGGTTACGGGAGTGGAGATCAGTCCGGTCGAATCGGCGGGCTATCAGCTGCTGAACGGCATACAGGCCCTTGCCTACTGCCGGATCCGTTATACTGCGGGAAGCGATTACAAGCGTACGGAGAGACAGCGGGCAGTGCTGACCCAGATTTTTGATTCCGCGAAAAAGCAGGGCGTCCCGAAACTGCTCCAGATCGCCGATACCCTGCTGCAGGATGTATCCACCAGCTTTTCCAGCGCGGAACTGATCAGTCTCGCGACGACAGCAGCGGGCTGTTCGCTCGGGGAGACTACGGGATTCCCGTTTGACCTGCAGGCGGCGAATATCGCGGCGGGGGACTGCGTAGTTCCGGTTAATCTGGCCAATAATGTGTCCAGGCTCCATGCTTTCCTGTACGGTACGGAAGGATATACGCCTTCTTCGACGGTTCAGCAGATATCCGATGAGATCGCCTATACGACAGGAATCTACTGATCAGTGTAAGCAGCATAAAAGGAATCGCCGGAGGATACGATGAACAGTTTCAGCCTGACCGTACTGATCCCGACCTACAGGCCGGGCAGGGAACTGGAGGAGCTTCTCAGAAGGCTCTCCAGGCAGAAAAAAATCCCGGACCGGGTTCTGATCCTGAACACGGAGGAAGCTTATTTTCCGCCCCGGATCATAGATCAGTTCAGGGACCGCTTTCCGGTGCTTTCCGTATTTCATATTGAGAAAAGCCAGTTTGATCACGGGGGGACCAGGCATCTGGGCATGCAGTTCTCAGATACGGACCTGGTGCTGTGCATGACCCAGGACGCGCTCCCGAAGGACTGTTATCTGACGCAGCGCCTGACGGAAGTCTTCCGGGATCCGGAGCTGGGAGCCGCTTACGGAAGGCAGCTGGCCGGAAAGAGAAGCTCCATGACGGAGCGCTTCACAAGACAGTTCAATTACCCGGACAGGTCCCGTGTAAAGTCGGCGGACGACCTTGCAGAACTCGGGATCCGGACTTACTTCTGCTCGGATGTATGCGCCGTGTGGAGAAGAGATGCCTATTTTGCGCTCGGCGGTTTTGAACGGCATGTGATTTTTAACGAAGACATGATCCTGGCCGGGAAGATGATTCAGAACGGATGGAAAATCGCCTACTGTGCGGATGCCGAGGTCTGGCATTCCCACAATTACAGCGGGATGCAGCAGCTTCGGCGGAATTTTGACCTGGGGGTTTCCCAGGCAGACCATCCGGAGATTTTCAGAGATCTCCCTTCCGAGGGAGCAGGATTGAAGCTGGTGACGGGAACAGCGCGCTGGCTGGTCCGGCAGGGCCATCCGGAAAAGATCTTTTCGCTGATTGTGATGAGCGGCTGCAAATATGCCGGGTATTTCCTGGGACGCCGCTACAGGTCACTGCCGGGAGCGCTGGTCAGAGGTCTGACGGCAAGCCCGTCCTGGTGGGAGCAGAACAGGCAGGGTTGATCTTGTATTTTAGAGGAGAATTCTTATGAGTGATGAGAAGGATTTCGGTCTGGACGGACAGTGGGGGGAAGCGTATCCGGCCGGGGCGGCAGAGCCGGCGGCTCCGTCTGCCGGGGAGGACCCGGATGCAGAGATAATCGATCTGGATTTCAGTTCAGGAACGGATGAAAAGGAAGAAGGCGGCGCGGACAGCGGACAGGCGGACTTCAGTGAAAGGGATTCTCTGACGGCCGCGGGAGAAGATGTCTCAGCGGAGCCCGGAGACGGAAGTCCCGCCGGCGGGATACCGGAAGGCAATGCTTCCGCATCCGGAAGCATGGACGGCGGAGCGGCTGCGGCAGGTTCCATGGATGGAGATGCTCCTTCCTCAGGAGCGGATCCAGGGGCGGACGAAATGCCCGGCTCCGGCGCAGGATCAGGACCGGTTCATGGCTTTTCTCCCAAGACGGGGCCGGGTTCCGGCGGAGAATATGACTGGGAAGAAGATGAGCCAAAGTATGATACGCAGACGGGCGAGCGTCTGGACAGGCCGAAGCCGAAGTGGCCCGGGATTGTCCTGACGGCTGTCGTTTCGGTCGCGACGCTCGGCGCTTTGATCTATTCTTCGATTCCGGGGACCGTGAAGGAGACCCAGACGGTACAGACATCCGATGACGCGGATACGGAGACGGAGGGCGCCGTGCTTTCGATTTCGGACGGATCGCGGACAGAGGAGACGGAGGG
>OCTX012291627.1_pt1 | contig 22138 bp, 28 predicted proteins | sample 1539691 | NCBI WGS metagenome assembly OCTX01 (sample SAMN02144231, study PRJEB22623) | gut metagenome | biome: sheep rumen | host: Ovis aries | place: New Zealand
TGCACAAAAAAACACACGGTACATGTATATTGACCATGAGGAACCAAGAAATGCCTGAATACAAAGGAGTCGCCTACTTGCGCAATAAGCTTTCGCAGAAGCGCTGCAGGATTGACTTGAGATATAGATATTATGAGATGAAATATTTTGCGAAGGATATGGAGATCAGCACGCCACCCAAACTGCGCGGCTGGATGTCATCTTTTGGATGGTGCGGAAAAGGTGTCGACAGCCTGGCTGATCGTCTCGTGCTTCGCGGCTTTGAAAATGACACATACGGAATGTCCGACATATATCTGTTGAACAATTTGGACGTGCTTGCAGATTCTGCTGTGCTCGGAGCGCTGATTTGCGCGTGCAGTTTTATCTATATCTCGCAGGACGATTCAGGCTTCCCTCAGATGCGTGCTATTGACGGGCGTGATGCTACTGGCGTGATCGATCCGATTACCAACATGCTTACGGAAGGATATGCGGTATTGGAAGCTGACAAGATCACTGGCAGACCGAAGGTCGAAGTGTATCTGCTTCCGTATGAAACATGGCTGTATGAGGACGGGAAACACGTTTCCACGTTCAAACATCCTGCTCCGTATCCTCTGCTTGTTCCGGTGATTTACAGGCCCGACGCAAAAAGACCGTTCGGACATTCCCGCATTTCAAGAGCCTGCATGGACTATCAGGACAGCGCGGCAAGAACAGTGAAGCGATCAGAGATCGCGGCAGAATTCTATTCATATCCGCAGAAGTACATTCTCGGAATGGATCCGGACGCGGAGCGAATGGATAAGTGGCAGGCGATGATGTCAGCAATGCTTCGGATCGACAAGGATGAGGATGGCGACAAGCCTTCTGTCGGCCAATTCCAACAGCAATCAATGGCGCCGCACACAGAACAGCTTCGGATGTTTGCGGGGTTGTTTGCCGGAGAGACGGGACTCACGCTTGACGATCTCGGTTTCCCGAGTGCAAATCCGTCGAGCAGTGAAGCTATCAAGGCGTCACATGAGACGTTGAGACTGACCGCACGGAAAGCACAGCGGACTCTCGGCACTGGTTTTGTCAATGCAGGTTATCTTGCGGCGTGTCTGAGGGACAGCACCGATTACAAACGCAACCAGGTGGCACGGACAAGGGTTCTTTGGGAGCCTATTTTCGAGCCCGATATTAGCGCGATCGGCGCGATCGGCGATGCAGTCGGAAAGATTCAGACAGCATTCCCGGATTATTTCACGGAAGAAAAGCTAAGGGAGCTTACAGGTATTTGATATGGACATCACGCAGATTCTCAGAGTCTACGACAAAAGAATATCGGGGCTTTCTGTGGCGAATATCGCTGATTATGTGGCGGCTCAGAAATATGCACAGAAAACAGGCAAGGCGCTTGCGGATGTCATCTGTCAGTTTGTGGACGTATCTACGCTGACAGAGGCGGATGCTGTGCCGCTTTTCACGACAGCGCTTAAATATAATCATGGGAAGGTCCAGAAGGCGTGCAGAAGAGCGCAAAGAGCAATTAATAACAAAGCGCGTATTACTCTCGGACTTCTTGATGCGGAGTTTGACGCAGAGGCGGCGCGGACGGTTGCCCACAACGTGATTGATGCGTCGGAAGTAACGCCTGCACTTGTGCGGAATCTCGTGGTAAACAATTCCAACCATACTGTTGATGAATCTATTCGCATAAACACGGAGGCGCAGTCGGGCGTCGGTCTTGCGGTCCACATCACGCGGACTTATGACGATGTCGGTCTGCATGGCGGAAAAGATGATTGCCAATGGTGCCTCGACAGAGAAGGCGACTGGACTGATTACCAGGAAGCCTATAATGCAGGCGCCTTTGAACGACATCCAGGATGCGCTTGCGTGATCACATATGAGGTTGGAAAGACACGAACATGGTCAGGTGCGGGTTGGAACTGGAATAATCTCGACGACACTGGTCAATGAGGAAGCCTATGAACAGGAACAAAGACCCCGCGAGAGATAAGGAGGAATAGCACATGGACAAAGTCGGGAGACAATCCCCGACGGTGTCCGTAATTCTGCCTTATCATGAAACAAAAGGCCCTGAAGCTATTGAGCTCTACAACAAGAGCGAAAAGGATGCGCTTGAGTGGCAGGTCGCGCTCACTTATGACATTATGGCCGTTGACGACGACGGCCTGTGGGTCCATCAGAAATTCGGGTACAGCGTACCCCGACGCAATGGCAAGTCGGAAATGGCTCTTGCGAGATGTATTTGGGGACTCAAGAATAACGAGCGGATTCTGTACACAGCGCACAGGGCAAGCACAGCGCATTCCATTTGGGAACGCCTCAGCAGGCTTTGTGCGAAGTGCGACATCAATATTGAATCGTCATTTCGGGCATTTGGAAAAGAGCACCTGTATTGCGAGAATGACGGAATAATAGAATTCCGCACACGAACATCCACTGGCGGACTCGGCGAAGGCTACGACCTGCTAATCATCGATGAGGCGCAGGAATACACGCCCGAGCAGGAGACAGCGCTGAAATATGTCGTTACAGACTCGGCGAACCCACAAACAATCATGTTCGGAACTCCGCCGACAGCAATCAGCGCAGGAACGGTCTTCCCAAATTACCGCAAGAACGTTTTGCATAATGACTCCTATTCTTCCGGCTGGGCTGAATGGTCAGTGCCGGAGATGTCAGATGCGCATGATATAGACTTGTGGTATGAAACAAATCCTTCGCTCGGCACGGTTCTCAAAGAACGCACGATCCGCTCAGAGATTGGTGACGATAACACGGATTTCAACATCCAGCGTCTGGGGCTTTGGATTAAATACAATCAGAAGTCCGCAATCAGCCGAAATGAGTGGGAAGCATTGCAGGTTAACAAGCTTCCGAAACTCAAGGGTCAGCTTTTCGCAGGCATCAAGTTCGGAGTGGACGGTCAGAACGCTGTACTGGCAATCGCCGCAAGAACAGAGGACGGCAAGATTTTCTGTGAAGTCGTCGGATGTCATCCAGTGAGAGATGGCATTACATGGATAGCTAATTTCTTGCAAAAAGCGGATGTTAGAAAGGCGGTTGTTGACGGAAAGAGCGGGACAGGCATCCTGCTTGACACCATGAAGAGCTTAAGGCTAAAGCGCCCTGAGACAGTGACGGTCGCCCAGTTCATCAAAGCCAACAGCCTGTTCGACATAGCAATGGAGCAGGGGACATTCGTGCACATGCAACAGTCGGCAGTGACGCAGGTCGTCACAAATTGCGAACGCCGGAAAATTGGAGCCAACGGCGGGCTCGGGTATCAGTCCATGATGGACGGTGCCGATATCGCATTGCTCGACAGCATGATACTGGCGCATTGGATATGCTCAGAAACAAAGGCAGGTAAGAAAAAACAGCATATTGATTATTAAGGCATCTCTTCGGAGGTGCTTTTTTAATACAAAAACTACGGATACCACCGGTTAAAGGGAAAGGAAACAAAATGGCCGAATTCAAAATCATTGAGACGCAGGAACAGTTAGATTCCATCATTACCACGCGGCTCGAAAGAGACCGCAAATCATATGCAAAACAATTTGAGGCTGATTACAAGGAAAAGGGCTGGAAGAGTCCGGAAGAGATTGAGGCGCTGACAAAAGACCTCAATGATCAAATCAGCACTTTGCAGACAGCAGCAGCAGACAAAGAAAAGATCATTGCGGACAAGGACGCAGAGATCGCCAAGGGCGAGAAATACAGGAACGACCTGGCTAAAACGAGAATCGTCATTGGAATGGGCCTGCCGATGGAAGAGGCCGAGCGTCTGATCGGCACAAACGAAACTGAATGGAAAGAAGACGCCAAGAAGGTTGTCGAGCGTTATCAGGGTTGGGCAAAGGCACAGAACAAGCCTTCCCCGATCGGCACGCCTGAGAGTACAGCAGGCGGCGGAACAACTCGTGATCAGTTCGCGACATGGGCGGCGTCGGCTTTTAACAATTAATTTTTTAGGAGGACATTATGTCTGGAATTTCTACAAATAGAACTAATATTACACTCCCCACTGACATTTCCGCAGAGATCCTGCAGAAGACACAGGAACAGTCCGCAGTCATGAGTCTTGCGAGACAGATCCAGCTCCCCGGCCGTGGCCTTACCATCCCGGTGATCACTTCCGATCCTGAGGCGGCATGGGTTGATGAGACTGCTGCTAAACCCGTAAGCAATCCCGGACTTTCCACAAAGATCATGCAGGCTTATAAGCTTGCCGTTATCGTTCCGTTCTCTGATGAGTTCGCAAGAGATATGGGCGCTCTGTACGACGCTCTTGTCGCTCGTCTTCCGCTTGCGCTTGCCGCCAAATTCGATGCGACAGTATTCCACGGCACTGCTCCCGGATCCAATTTCGACACGTTTGCAGGCGTGACTGCTCAGACCATCAGCGGCACAGGCAACAGCTTCTACAGCGGAATCGTAGCGGCTGATGAGGCGATCGCCACCGCAGGTGGAATCCTCAACGGCTTTGCTATGTCTCCTCAGGCTAAGGGCGAAATGCTCAAGGCTGTCGACAGCAACAAGCGCCCCCTGTTCATCAATAACGTTGCTGAGGGCGCTGTTCCTAGACTGATCGGCGCTCCCGTCAGCTACGCTAAGGCCGCTTACAAGGCAGGCGACTCCAACACCCCTGACGTTCTTGGCTTCGCGGGTGACTGGACACAGGCCCTGTATGGCACTGTTGAAGGCATCAAGATCGACATGAGTAATCAGGCTTCCCTGCCGATCGGCACAAGCAACGCTATGATTTCTCTGTGGCAGAACAACATGTTTGCTGTTCGCGCTGAGATCGAGGTCGGCTTCCGCGCTGACACAAGCGTGTTCCAGAAGATCACAAGAACACACGCATAAGGGGCGCTTAAATGGGCACGGCTTTTGTAACGCTTGCCGAGCTCGAAGCACTTACGGGCGTGCGCTATACAGATGATGATTTGGTGCGGGCGGAAACAATGCTTCCGCTCGTATCCGATCTGATTCGAGTTGAAGGTCGCAAATACGGCGCCGATGTCGATGACAAAATCGAGGCGGATTCTGCTTATGAGTCTGTCGTGAAGATGATCACATGCGATGTTGTTGCTCGTGCAATGCGGCAGTCAAAGACGGGCGACCTGATGAGTCAGGAATCACAAAGCGCTCTCGGATATACCTGGAGCGGCACATATGCGATTCCTGGTGGCGGCGTTGCCATGTCGCTCATGAACAACGAGCGCAAAATGCTCGGCTTTAAGCGTCAGAGATATGGAGTTATGGAATTATGGGACGGTTCAGCGGACGAACAGTAATCTTATATGACAAACAACAGATTGGCGTAGACGGATTCAATCGTCCCGTTTATGAGGTTGTCCCTGTCGCTGTTGACAACGTTCTTATTGGCGTTCCGACAGCGCAGGAAGTCACCGACACGCTCAATCTTACAGGAAAACGGGCGGCGTATACGCTCGGGATCCCAAAGGGCGATGAGCACGTGTGGACGGACCGTAAGGTCAGATTCTTCGGAGAGGTCTTTCGGACGATTACATGTCCTGTTAGAGGGCAGGACGAACTTGTCCCGCTTGACTGGTCACAGAATGTGATGGTGGAGCGTTATGGGTAATCTTGAAAGATTTGTGCTTAACCGTGACGGTGTTAAAGAGTTGATGCAGTCCCAAGAAATGCAGGATGTCCTTGTTGATTTTGCGGGACAGGTTGCGGAACGTGCCGGAGACGGTTACAGCGTCTATGTCGGCATAACCCGCGCCAATGTTTCTGTCGGCACAGCGACCGAAGCCGCGAAGGCGGATAATCTCGACCATAACACGTTGGAGAAGTCAATAAGATGATAGAGCAGATCGTATTAGAATATCTATCTGAACACATGAGCGTTCCAGTGTTAATGGAGCTTCCGGAAGTCCCTTCCGAAGAATTTCCATTGATGCCGGAACGCTTTCTTGTTCTTGAAAAAGTCGGCGGCGGGATGTCCGACCACATAGGGGCTGGCTCGATTGCTGTTCAGTCCTATTCGCTTAATTCCCTTTATGAGGCTGCACAGCTTGACGAGGAAATGCGTTCGGCAATGTGGGGAATCATTGAGAGAAACGACATCAGCGAAGTGAGGCTCTCGTCCAATTATAACCACACGGACGTCAGAACAAAGCGTTATCGCTACCAGTCCGTGTTTGAATTTTATTTTTAGGAGGCAACTATGGCTGGAACAGCTACCAATGTAACAGCGGGCAAGCCGAAGACAGCGGGAGCGGTGTTTTGCGCACCTGTTGGGACAACCCTTCCGACCGATGCGGTGACGGCGCTTGCTAACACATTTAAAGACCTCGGATTTGTTTCTGAGGATGGAGTTACAAGAAGCATCTCCAAATCAACCACCAACATCAAAGAGTGGGGCGGGGGCGTTGTGCTGATCACGCAGGACGAGAAGACAACGACCATCAAGCTGAAGCTGATCGAGTACCTTAACGCAGAGGTGCAGAAGCTTGTACACGGCGATGACAATGTCACTGGTGCGATTACGACAGGGCTCGCTATCCACATCAACGATGATGAGGATGCAGAGCATGTTATCGTTATCGACCAGATCATGCGTGGCGGTGTCCCTCAGAGACTTGTCATTCCGAGAGGCGTTATTACGGAAATCGGCGATACCGTCTACAAGGGCAATGATACCGTCGCTTATGACCTTACCATCACAGCCCTCAAGGCTGACGACGGCAACATGGTCAACGAATACATCGGAGGCGCGTCTGTATGATAAAGGGCACGTTGAGTAATGGGTTCGAGTTCCACATCGATGAAAATACTTTTGATGATTTCGAGATTGTGGAATTGTTCGCAAAGGTCAATAAGAATCCTATTTTTTTGGGTGACCTTATGGAACGATGGCTCGGGGCAGAACAGAAAACGGCGCTGTTGGAGTCCCTGCGAGGCGAAGACGGCAAAATCCACACTTCCCACGTGTTCAATGCTCTCACTGAAATCGAGAACGTTATTCCCACAGTAAAAAACTGATTATCCTCGCCGACATGATGGCGAATTATCACGATGAATTAGTCTGCGATATGGCTGAGACATACAGGATTTTCGACATCAAGAGGGTACCTGCATCGCTTGCGGCTACCCTCGCTGTCGGTCTGAGGGATGATTCAAGAGTTAAACAGGCAAAGAGCGGAGCAAAAGACAGGCAGAGGGTAAGCGATAACACGCTTATGCTCGCTTATATCGTCGATTTGTTGCGAGGCGTCAGCATTGATGATGATGCGTCATTGCGTCGATGGTACATGACCCCTCAACAGGAACGCGATGAAACAGAGCACGAAATCTTTGATTCGCCCGAAGCCTATCGGGCACGTTGGAAGGAAGTAACGAGGAATTAACAATGGCTACTTTAGGACAGGCATATGTGCAGATTGTTCCGTCTGCAGAAGGAATATCGAGCTCACTCAGCAATGTCCTGAGCGGGCCTGCAGATTCTGCCGGACAGGATGCCGGAGATAAATTTAGTTCGGGCTTCGGTTCGAAAATGAAGAGCGGACTTATGGCGGCCGGCGTAGGTGTTGCGGCTTTTGGTGCCGCTGCCGGCGCGGCGCTTGGCAGGTCTATAAGCGATGTATCCAAATACGGCGACCATGTCGACAAGATGTCTCAGAAGATTGGAATGTCACGCGAGGGCTTCCAAAAATGGGATTATGTCCTGCAGAGAGCGGGCACATCTATCGACAGCATGGCGCCCGTTATGAAGACCTTAAGCAATGCGGCAGTGAGTAATTCTGAAGCGTTCCAGCAACTCGGAATCAGCCAGGAAGAAGTTGCAAACATGTCGCAAGAGGAGCTGTTCGGCAAGACCATCGAGGCTCTTTCGGGTATGGAAGAGGGTGCGGAAAGAACCGCGCTCGCATCTAAGCTGTTAGGGCGTGGTGCTTCCGAGCTTGCACCGTTGATTAACGGCGGAACCGATGCCATTAACGAACAGATGGAAATGGCGGAAAAATACGGCATGGTTATGTCGGATGATGCCGTCAAGGCTTCCGCTGATTTTGTTGACGCGCAGACTACTCTCGGCATGACGGTAGGTGGCTTGAAAAACCGTCTGACTGCAGAATTTCTTCCTGCCGTGACCGACGTCACAAACGGACTGGCTAAGATGTTCGCGGGCGACATGAGCGGACTGGACGACATCAAGAATGGTATTGGCGAGTTCGTCGGAACCATTGCCGAAAAGGTGCCAGAGATGATTGCCAAGGGCGGCGAAATGATCGCAGGCTTTATCCAGGGCGTAGCCGAAAGGCTCCCCGAGATGGCACAGGCGGCGGCTGACGCTATCAAAGGATTTGCGGAAGGATTCGGGCAGGACAGCGCAGGCGGAGTCGAGTTGTTGGGCAAAGCGGGCGAGTTGATGTTATCGCTTGGCAGCGCATTGCTTGAGTCGGCAGGTATTATTATCCCTGCTTTGATTGAAGCTATTTGGAATTTCATTACTGGTACCGACTGGGTTGCGCTTGGCATGAATGTCGTTAACGGCATCAGAAATTCCTTTACGAAGAATTTCCCGACGGTTGTGTCTTATGTTCAACAGTTCGTTCGGAATGTGGCTCAAAAGCTTGGATTCTCTGGATTGGCCTCCAAAGTAAGCAGAGTGTTCAACGAAGTCAAGTCAAAAATCACTGCTCCCATTGACAGCGCAAAGTCGCTTGTTGACAGCGCAGTATCCAAAATCAAAGATTTCTTCCCCATTTCCGTTGGTAAGATTCTCGACAATATCAGCCTTCCGCATTTCAGCGTTAACGGCGGCGAATTTCCGTATGGCGTAGGCGGCAAAGGTTATATGCCTAGTTTCGACGTATGGTGGGGCGCTAATGGCGGACTTATGGACCGTCCGACACTGTTTGGAGCAGGCGAGGCAGGGCCCGAAGCGATCATGCCGCTTGACCCATTCTGGAAGCGCATGGACGATATGGCGGAATCAATCATTGAAAGCGTGGCAAGCGTCACTGGAGGCGGCGAGACGGTTGTCAATCTGTATATGTATCCCGGCGGACCGCAGATGGATCAGGCGATCGTCAGGTCATACGACAGAGGCAAGAGGAGGGGGCTTAAATGAGCGAGCTCGATTACATCAAGATAAACGGTGAAAGCATCAGACGGCCCCCGGGATTCGCTCCGGAACGTGAAGACATCTATCGCGGCGACTATGTGACCTGCACGGGTAAGACCATTGCGGACAGGATCGGGTGGAAGTATTCCGACATGTCACTGGAATGGGACGCCCTGCCTCAGAGCATGGTTGATGTGCTTGTCGGCATGAGTGGAGCATGTACGCTTGAATTTGACGATACGGACGGCGAGATTCACGAGGAACAGGTCGTACGCACGTCTATTGTCGCTCTGCGCCATAAATACACGCAGGGCGGAGTTACTATTTGGAAGAATGTAAAAACGCAGGTTATGTTCATTGGCTCGCATACGTTGGAGGAATAAGTCATGTCTACGATCGCAGAACAGAATCTCAGACAGATAAGGGATTCGATGGAAGTGTATTGTGGCATGACTGCACGCTCCAACGCAAATCTTACTTTTGCTGTTACCGGCGATGTTGCAGTCAAGGATACCAACGCTAACACATCTCTTGATACAGAGACATGGTCGATGATAAGATTTGCCGATTTTCAAGGGGACGGCTTCCCGCTTGACGGGTCGTGCATTCTCAAGGAAGCGACCATCGAGGGATCACTGGAGAACGGCAAAGCAGGTATCCGCACCGACATCGGCGGAACAGCAACGGTAACGATCGGCAACACGACATCCGTTGACATCGCTGCGCTGACGATTGTGGTTACTTCGGGCACTGGCACGATCACGGCAAATGGCGTTGTATATCAGGCACGTCGGTCGGTTATTATTCCAGTCAATGCCAATAGAATCACATTGGTGATAGCATCAGACGACGAGGAACGGCGGTTAGAGATAGCGTCCATAACGCCTGGCGTCTCTATTGCTTTCGACAATAACAATCTTGTATCAGTATCTTTGGATCTCCGCAGTGATTTATCTATCATTGGCGGAGATTTTTCTATATCTGCAATTGAGATACAGGCATACTGGCCCGATGACATTGCGGAGGCTATATCCAATATCGCTGACGATGTGCCGATTTGGTATTACGCAGGATACGATGGAGATTATTCGCCCACGCGAAATTTTTATCTTTCAGAACCTGCATCGCAGACAGACGGCCTTCTGACTATCAAAGGCGAAGACGCGAGCTCAAGACTTGCCGACGCTGATTCTGTGGAGATTCAGAGACTTGATTCTTCCAGCCAGAACGGAAGCAAAGTCCTTTATGAGTGGTTTGTTAAATTGATTAAGCAATCGGGCATCAAGTTAGATTATCGGCAGAAATCGCCGACCGTTAACACATCTGCATCGAGTGGCGTTCGCACAATGATTATGCAGGGCGGGAATGCTCGTGATTATATACAGGAAATCATGACGATTGCGCACACTCATACATTTTGGCCTGTATTTGTTGACGCAGGGATACCACGCATTACATGGTCAAAACCAACGTCAAAATGGGACATCTACGAGGAAGACTGCGGAGATGTAACGCAGATCGTTGACAGGAATCTTGCAAGGCTGATAGCTGACGGTGATTATGGTATCTATAACACGGTCGTCAGAGAAAATGCGTGGTCTACGATTCAGAAAGACATATCAATCAAAGAGAATCAGCAAATTATTAAGAATTTCTCTGATTCAGAATTGTATTGGGCTTATCAGGTCTCCTACCGCAAAAATTATGTGTGGAGACGCATTAACAGCGTGGCGTGGATCCCGTCCAAGACATCCGTTCAGAAGACCGTTACGGAAAAGAAAAAGAAGGTTAAGAAGTGGTTTTACCGCCCGACATTGTACGGAAAGCGCCTCAAGGTTTCCATTGACAGCAAAAAGCTCGTCCCTGCATCGAAACGATCGGGATCAACAGCGAAGGTGTCCCCGCTTGCGATTGGTAAGCTGTATCAGAGCGGAATACTTATTTACCCGAGATATGACCGCCTGTTTGAGTTGTCCAACCTGTCGGGCTCTTTCACATGGAAAGGCAACCCCAAGATGCAACCACGTGACGTCTTTACTTTCCATCACCTCGATGGCACGACTACCGTCTGCACGATCGAATCGATCGAACTCAGGCATTCGGAAGGTGGAACAACGGCGGAGATTGTATACAGGGAGGGAATTGTCTGATGGCGTGGCAAACACCTTATACGAGTTGGTCCAATGGTAATCTGTTTACCTATGAGGACATGAACAGAATAACAGGCAATATTAACTATCTGTATCCAGCTGCCAATTTGCCGACGGTAACACAAAATGATTTTTTAACGGTCACACTGTGGCATTCCGTGTTGAGCGCTCTCCAAACACTCATATTTGTGTCGGGAGTGGCGGCGGATGTCCCGGGCGACGAGATGACCGCCGACACAATGAACGATGTCGAGGACCTTATCCAGAGAATCGCTGACAGGATCGAACTGAATATTGCTCAGACGGTCGCAACGGTTTACTCGGGTGACGATGTCCGGGCAGCCGAATCGGGCGGATATACAGACATTGCCGAGAATTATGTACGAGGAGGGCTGTAAATGGCTTTCGTTGATAGAGTTGTTGAACACCCTGGACGGGTGAGATTAACACCTGTTGAGGGCGTAGAAAATGTATATGACATGACCCGAGAAGAGGGCACGGTCACAGAGGAAGGCACTCCGCTCAATGCCACCAATTTGAACGCAGAGATGCGGAATTTAGCTGATGAACAGATGGCGGACATCAGTGATGCGGTCACAGTTGACGCGGCGGGTAATGTCCACACACGCAACCTGCAGGCGGGTTATGTATCGCATTCGCACGCTTCGGGGTCTACTACCGTAACAACACAGGTTACGTTCTCAAGGGCGTTTACATCAATTCCGCATGTTGTGGCAACGCCTCAGACGGTCGCTCCGCATCAAAATTTTGCTTCTGTTTCCGACATAACAACGACGGGCTTTAAGATTACCACATACCGCGCAACGGCAGGCTCGATCGTGGCAAGATGGATAGCGCACAGGTGACGATATGACGATACAAACGAACGTTGGCGGAGTAACGACATACATGCACAGTGCTTTCGCTATAGACGCAAGCGGAACAGGGTTCAGCCTTACCGAATTTGATGGAGCTGTTTATGTTGGAAGCTACGCAGACAGGTCAAGCACAGAAAGCACGGACCCGCACACGTACACATGGATCCTGATCGGCGGTACAGACATCGAGACGGAACCGGAAGATGAGGGCGTCGACCAAGACATCTACGACCTGCAGAACGATGTGGAATCGTTGAGGGCCGTCACCAATCAGAACACGGCTGACATTCAGGAAGTGCAGGAAAGCATTTGGAATACTGGAGAGGAATAAATGGCTGTTAAAAGAACATACAGATTAAATCTGAAAAACTACGGGAATCTTCCCGCAATCATGCTTTCGCAGTATGATGAAGGTTATGCGCTTGAGTTCGAGATCCGCGACGGCATGGAAGCTGCTGGCGACCTCAGCGGTTATGCTGTGACGCTCAAGGGCACAAGGTACGACACGCTGTCTTACAGCTTTACAGGAACGATCTCGACCAATGTGCTGACATTCGTCATTGATACAACCATGACAGCATGCGCAGGCAAGGGTACGGCGGAGATCGTGATTACCGGAAGCAATAACGTTGTGTTTGCGACATTCAACATGCCTGTCTTTGTCGAAAAAGCGGCAGTCCCTGATGGGACTATCGATGCAGATGTCGAGCGGGCCAAAGAGATCGCAGAGCAGATCCAGCAGATCGTGGATACCGCTGCGGAGCAGACCACATCCGGGGCGGAGCGCATCGTAGCTGATCTGGAGGAGGACGTTTCTGAGTTAAAGAGCGGTTTAAATAAGTTGACCACTGCAACGGCAGAGGATGTCGGCAAGGCTCTCAAAGCCAAGACTGTTGCGGATGGCAAGGTTACGGAGTGGGAATTTGGTGAAGCTGGCGGTGACTCAGAAATCATTGAGGAACATACAAAAGAACTCGCCATGCTCCTCACTAAAACTCCGAAGCCCGCTCCTGTTCCCACGGAGATAACACAGTGCGTGGATATATCCAAGGCAACTCAGGGTACTGGTTCATATGCAAAACAATACTATAACGTGAAAGTCGAAATGCCGTGGCTTGGACGTTATGATATGAATCCAAGCAATAACTCAAACTTGCGTTTTTTCTACATGCAGGCATATGACAAAGATGGGAACTTACTTACATCCTACAGAAACGGGAATGAGAATAATTCGATCGGCTGTCCAGAAGGCGGTTATGCCGTTAAAATAGATGAGCGCACAATTAAAACTTACAAAGCAAACGGAACGCTTGACTGGACATGGACGGCTGACGGGGACATAGCATATCTTTACTCATCAGCGAGATGGAAAGGATGCCTTGGTGACTCCACAGAAGCAGGTCAGCTTATTGGTGTGACTTTTGCGGGTGCGTCTGAAACTTACGTGCCTTACGACCCCATTGATCCCGATATTCCTGTAGAATACGATTACTCGCCAAATTCGGATTATGCAGACGCTATCCAAGAATATTATGCAGAAAACGGTTTTATTGACAAAACACTAAGCACGGAAGGAAGTGCGGCTGACGCTAAAACGGTTGGTGATGAACTTTACGACCGTATGGGCATTACTTTTGATACGGTAAACGGATGGATAAGACCAGGTAATGGTGATTTAATCACGAACACTGGCAATACTGCAACCGACTTTATCCCTGTTACTCCCGGCGAAGTCATTAGAGTCAATCGTCCTGCGCTTCAGACATTGACGGAAAACGCATATTACAATGCGTCAAAATCGTTTGTATCGGCAGTTACAACTCCGTCCAATGTAACAGACCTTACTATTCCGAGCGGAGTGTATTATGTAAGATTCTCTGACTATAATGCAGGGATGGTTGGTTTCTCAGTCGAGCGCACAGGACTGTGGACAAGAATCCGTGATGCTATCACAGAAGCAAGCGGTGAAGCAGAATACAGAAACCTTATCGAGCAGTCAAGATATGGGACAAAGGTGCTGACTCTGCTCCATTTCTCAGACCTGCATATGGATGCCACAACGATGGGATACATCAACACATTCCGCACCAAATACGCTGAATTTTTAGATGATACGATTCAGACAGGCGATGTGAGCAACGGATTCTCCGATAACTGGGGGACTCTTGTCGGTCTTGGACTTGGTGACTGCCTTGGTGTTATCGGCAACCACGAAGCACTTGGAGACTCCAAAAACTCTGCCACTCAGCAAGAACTGTATGAAAAATACATTGAACCGTATATCAGCGGATGGAACGTGACACAGCCGACAGGGGTAGACGATAGCACCAGCGAGCATTACTGCGCTAACTACTACTACAAGGATTATGCAAGTGCAACAATCCGTCTTATTGTCCTTGATACGCAGAAATGGTCATCTGCACAGCTTACATGGTTTACCAGTACGCTTGCAAGTGCAAGGACGGCAGGTTATGCGGTAGTGGTTGCATCTCATGTTATTCCGAGCAAAATCACGATTACAGACTGCAATTTCTCAGCACGATACGCAAGTGGTGGGAACGTGACTCACGCTTTCCCGACAAGCGATGCTCCCCTTGTGACAGATGATGCGGCAAGCGCAGTCAATGATTTCATTACGGCAGGCGGCGAGTTTGTTATTTGGATAGGTGGACATGAACACGCTGATATATTCGGAGTATTCACAGATTATCCGAACATCACCGCATACATGATAGACAAAGCGTCAATTAATCGTGAAACACCGGGAGCGGCAAGACTCAGCGGAGAAAAGAATCAGCACGCATTTAATGTCATGTCAGTTGTCAGAGATGGAAAACTGCTCAAGATAGTCCGGATCGGAGAAGATGTAGATGGACTCATGAGAGGAAAGCACGTTTTTTGTTACAACTACAACACGAAAACTGTTATCAGTCAGTGGTAGAACTCACTTAAAGCACCATTTTACTCAGTTGGCAACTATCAACCAGGGGCTCCGGAAGGGGCTCCTTTTCTATGATCATATGAGGGCGTAAATGTGACCGAAGCAATTATAGCTGCCGCCGTGACAGGAGTGCTGTCCCTGATTGGGACGGTGATCACAGTCCTGGCGGCAAACTCAAAAACAAATCAGACGCTGAAAGTATCCCAGGCAGTCACCGATACGAAGATCGATGAGCTGACGCGGGAAGTTAGGGATCATAACAACTTCGCCCGGCGTATGCCAGTGGTCGAAGAGCAGATCAAGACCATCAATAGTCGTTTGGACAATCTGGAGAATGACGGAAAGTGAGGACATATATGAAAGAATTTCTCACGAGTAACGAGCCAAAATACAGACTCGCGCGCACCATCGTGCAGGGACTGATCGGCGTGCTGATCGCCAACCTCGACCTCCTGGTCGGGATGACACCGATAGAGCCCGCCCTGCGCCCGGTCATCACGGGGCTGGTCATGGCGGTGCTGTCCCCCATCATGGCGATGATGGGCGGAGAGCCGGAACAGTAAACACAGGAGGCCTTCGGGCCTCTTTTTTATGTGGAGGCAATGATGAATATCATCAAGAATAAGAACTTCCGCGCCGGCAGGAACTGCGGACAGCGCACAGAGAAGATCCAGTATATAGTGATCCATTACACCGGTTCAGAGGGGACCGCTGCTAATAATGTCTCATACTTCAATAGCGGCGATCGCGGAGCATCTGCGCATTATTTTGTCGACCGCTCCGGAGAGATCAGAGAATATTGTGATCCTGCAAAATATTACGCCTGGCACTGCGGCGGCTCACTCGAGAGCTCACACCATCCTTATCACGGCAAGTGCACGAACAGGAACAGCATCGGTATTGAGATATGTACACACAATAATGGAAAGAACTGGGAGTTCACTGCCAAGGCTGTGGCGGCAGCAGTTGAGCTTACCAAATATCTCATGAAGCAGTTCGGCGTGCCGGCCTCCAATGTGATCAGACATTATGATGTAACAGGCAAGAGCTGTCCGCGAGTCCCCGGCTGGGGAGCTGTCGGAGGCGATGCTGAGTGGGTCAAATTTAAAAAGCTGATCGGCGGAGTGTCCGGACTTTCCAAAGGGGACAAGGGTGATGCGGTAAAAGAGATGCAGAAGATGCTGATCGCATGCGGCTATTCCTGCGGATCCTGCGGTGTGGACGGGAGCTTCGGGAATGACACATTGGCTGCCCTTAAGAAATTTGAAAAGGCAGCAGGCCTGACTGTAGACGGGATCTACAGCGACAAGGACAAGGCGGCCCTCACTAAGCTGTACACGGCAAAGAAGCCCCAGAGTGAGCAGGACCAGTTTATCGCTAAGATCGGCGCTATGGCTAAAGCAGACATGGCAAAAAGCGGGATATGCGCAGCGATCACGATCGCACAGGCAATCCTCGAGAGCGGATGGGGAAAGAGTGAGCTGGCTAAGAACGCCAACAACCTTTTCGGCATGAAGAAATCGCTGTCCGGGAACGCCTGGAAAGGCTCCACATGGGACGGCAAGAGCGTTTATAGCAAGCAGACCAAAGAGGTCTATGCGTCAGGGCCTGCGACGGTCCAGGCGGACTTCCGCGCTTACAAGGACTGGCAGGCGTCGGTCAATGACCACAGTGCCTATCTCGCCGGAGCCAAGAATGGATCCGCCCTCAGATACAAAGGCCTCGTCGGGTGCACGGACTACAAAAAGGCCGCGCAGATCATAAAGAACGGAGGATACGCCACAGCTCCGGACTATGTCGAAAAGCTCTGCAGAATCGTCGAGCAGTACGGATTGACCAAGTACAACACAGCTGTCAAAACAGAGTCAACAGCGAAGACGACAACAGCGAAGACTAAAGAGATCACGATCTGGTATCCGGGCTACACAAGAAAAGAATCTCCATACGACAGCAACGGCGCCGGGTGTATATGGCACGACCAGAATAAGAACACGCTGGTCATTGATGCTTATATGAAGAACTCGCCGGCTGCGGACAAGATGGTCAAGTACCTGGTCGACAACGACCTGACCACTGTTGACTGCGTCGGAACGCACGCGCATCAGGATCATCTGGGCGGGATCTTCCGACTCCTGGAAGACAAGCGGATCACCGTCAAGAACCTGTGGGTTTATCTCCCCGCGACACTGAAGCTGGCGGGAGACGGCACAAGGAACGGAAAGAGCGTGGCCGAGGACAAGGCATACCTCGTGAAGCTGATCAAACAGGCCAAGGCAGCAGGAACGAAGATACACTATGTCGAGACAGGCACGGTGATAAAGTGCGGCGACATCGAGCTTGAGGCCTACAGAGACCAGCCTACCAAGTGGTCAGAGTGGGACACTGGTGAAGGATGGGCCTACGTCAATGACGGTTCGATCTGCCTATACAGCAAACAGGCCTACTACATCACAGCAGGCGACGCATGTGCTGCCTGGTTCGTGGATAAGTACGGCCTCGTGGTTAAGGGCTGTGAGGTCGGGCATCATGGCAACAATGGCACGCTCACGGCAGCGGTTATCTATGTTAAGCATGGGTGTGTATTTGCCGTCCAGTGCAATAATGAAAGCGGCGCTCCGGGAAGCTGCAGTTTCACAAAATACGGATCCGGCCGCATGAGAGAAAAGAAGATACCGGTATGGCAGCTCGACGTAGACATCACCATCACGATCAGTGGCGGCAAGGCTACAGCCAGGCAGGGCTCGAAGGTGATCTCCTGGGACGTGCCCTTCGGCAAGGGTGATCCTGTTCCGGCGGGAGTCCCGTATTTCGTTAAGGTGAGCAGCACGATCCCGATCCTGTCGGCTCCGGCCGGGGCGAAGGTCAAGGACTGCCCCGCAGGCATTTACACGATCGTGGAAGAGAAGAGCGGATACGGCAAGCTCAAGAGCGGCGCCGGCTGGATCCAGCTGAGCAAAACCAAAAAGATGTGAGAAGAACATCCCTGCATGCACATGTTTTTCACAGCCCCGGGAGGAGAGAATTCCTTCCGGGGGCTTATTTTTATGCCATGCAACCAAAATGCAACCACAGCGCCGATTCAGCCCATAAACAAAGGCTTTACTTTGGGTTCGAATCCCATGTCCTCCGCTTTAACCGGGAACAGGCTGTTATGGCTGTGTTCCCGGTTTTTCTTTTATTTATGGGCTTTTTCGGGCGTTGATGCAGTGACAGGCTCGTCGATTTTTAAGCAGAAAAGTCAGCGTTTTGGCATTCTATGCAACCAAGATGCAACCAAGATTTAGAACATCTTGGCGAAGTGTTTGTTGAGTTTGGCCTGCTCCTTCTTTTCCACATCTGATAATGTTGATCTGTAATTACGTTTCATTACGTAATCCGTCTGCCAGCCTCCCATCTTCATGACATAGGCATCAGGGATCCCGAGGACGTGGGCTATACTTACGTAGTAGTGCCGGAGCGCATGAAGGCAGAAAGCCTGAGGCATGCCGGCATGTTTGACAGCCTTCCGGAAGCGCTTCGAGAGCTGATCGGGATCCAGCGATATGATCGGATCGTTCGACAGATCTACGCCGGCGATGACCTGGGGAGGAAGGACGATAGCCCTGTGCGACTTTATGGTTTTGTTGGTTTTCTTTTCCACCCAAGCTCCGTCGCTCTTGCGGACAATCGCACGTCGGACAGTGACAGAGTTCTCGTCAAAATCAGACGGACGCAGCGCACAAATTTCTGACCTGCGCATGGATCCAAAGGCGGCGAGCATGGCAGCAGTCTTTACTTCCGGATCTTCCTTGTCGAGATAGGCCAGGAGCTTCTTCAGCTCCTTGTCCGTCGGCACGTAGATCTCCGGCATGATCACCATGGGAAGAGTGATCGGTATATTCCCGATCCCGGCCATGGTGAGCGCAGGGCGCAGCAAGCCGTAACAGTTCTTGATGTACTTAGGCTTATAGTCTTCCTCCAGCATAAAGGCAACCCACAGCTGGAGACCGCGCTGATCGACCTCAGAGACGTCTAAATCTTCCAGTGGCATAAACTTACCAGTCTTCAGATAAGACCTGTATCCGGTCACTGTGGACGGCGACAGGGCCGCTTCTTTGACGGTGATGTACTGCTCGATCGCGTCATGCACGGACAGCTTCCCGGCGTTCTGGGCCTGATCGTACTCCCAAACAGCGGCGAGCCTCTCAGCCTCTTTCCGTGTGTCAGCCGTGAAGGATTTGTACTTGCGGATCTTTTCGCCATCCTTATATTCATAGTGTGAAAAGACCAGACAGCGCCACTTCTTTCCTCTTTTTGTTGCTTTCGCCATTATTCTATACCCTCCAGTTTCTTCAGTAATTCAGTCACAATGTCCACATTCTTGATGTCCGCTTTGAGGGCAAGGTCATAAAGCGCTTTGGCGTGACAGTTCTTCTCGACGCGTTCAGCATCGTATTCTTCCCAATCCATCAGCACAGCGGGCGGTACCCTCAAGGCACGGGCAAGAGCAGCGATCTTGTCTCGTCTCATGTTTGCAATGTCGCCTGACTCCCATCGACTTATTGTCGCCTCAGATACTCCAACCTTCTCAGATAGTTCTCTCATAGTCATATCCAATTCAAGTCTTCTCTGTTTAATAAGCTCTCCTGTCTTCATATTACAGACCTCCTTCCGGTGTGTAATTATATTGTAACATTTGCTTACAGAAAAGCAATGACATTATATTGATTTAGCTAAAAAACTTACGAAAACGTATTGACTTACGGATACGCAAGAGTTATTATTATCTTGCGGTTGCGCAAGAGAGGAGGTGATACGGGCCGTGTTCGACAAGAGAAAATTTTTAGCACAGATGACGCTCAGGGACGTGACAAAGAAGCAACTGGCAGAATATCTCGGTATAAATGAACTTACTTTGTATCGAAAGATTAATAACAGTGGGTCATTTACACGCAAAGAGATCAATGACATGATCAAATACTTGCGCATCGAGAATCCTGCAGAAATTTTTTTTGCGGATGAGCTTACGGAAACGTAAGAAGGAGAAGGAATGGCAGCTATCTATGCAATCACAAATCTAATTACACGACGTACTTATGTAGGAAGATCTGCCGCTGCTCCGCCTCACAGGGTTAAACAGCATTTTAAGGACCTGAGAAGAAAAGCGCATATAGTGGAGCTCATGCAGGAGGATTTCGATAAATACGGTGAAGAATCTTTTACTTATCACTACCTAGACGCCTTTGATGATGCAGAAGCAAAGCGTATGGAAGTGTTTATGATGAAAGTCCTCAGATCGCAGGATCCTCGCTATGGATACAACTACAAAGACAGAGCTGGAACAAGTCAAAGAGCAATCAATGAAAGATGGAGAACGCCAGCGCATTTGTGGTCGTTCCCTATCAGAAAAGAGAGAAAAAGACACAGATTACTGGAGGAATAACCATGAAGCATTGGGGTGTTAATTACTCAATCAGGTACAAAGATGGTCAACAAGAGGAAGCATATACATGCATCACAGGTGGGACGATCACGGAGGCTCTCGAGAGCGTAAAGCGCAAGCACACTAATCCGCTCAAGGAAGATCCCAGTGTTGCCCAGGTGGTGATCTGGGATATCTGCATCATCGAAGACGATGTCTTTCCGGAAGAAGGTGAAGATTATGATCAGTAACCTGCTTTTTGGCTCCGGCTTCGAACGGGTCAACACTAATAAGTTGGCGGAGCTGGTCGGATGTGCTCCGTCAACTCTCAGAGAGTGGCGCATGGGCAGATACCCTGCTGCACTCAAGATCTTCGCAAGGATATGCAAGATCAGGAGGCTGACGGACGAGCAGATCGTTGCCATAGTCAGACGGCTGAGTGTGTAACGACTGCCTCTACCGCCCGATCTGCATGGAGCAGAGGGGCATATGCACAGACTATCGAACACTGGAGATGATAAGGAATGACATCGAGATGCTTAATCAAACGAAAGGCTCTTCCGTACAGAGGCGAACCGACACGAAATCATCACAACCCCGCACTGGAAAAGGACCTGGTCACGATCCACAGGGCGAGTCCCGTGAAGACGTTTGCAGAGGAGGACCTCAGGGGACGGGTGGCGGAGATCGTGGAAAAACGGCAGATGGTCGCGAGTGAGAGACATAACGTCGTCGCAATGCTTGCAAGGGAGGGAATGCCCTACGAGGAGATAGCGGAGAAAACAGGCTACAAGCTTAGCAGTGTCCGCAGGCTTGTGAGGAAACTGAGAGCCGAGGGGGAAGACATTCCGCTGAGACAGAGAGGGAGGAAGAAAAATGCAGACAATAGTGGGAATCTTGTTCGCTGTGTCGTGGATCCTGTGCGGATGCACGATTGAGACGATCGGCGAGGGCGGAACACCAATCTTTTTGATCAGCTTCGCTGTCCTAATCGGGACGGCAATGATTTTGTCAAACAATGAAAAATGACCCCACAGGGAGCGGCAACTCCCACGGGGGTCTGAAACATAAAAATATACTTATGTGCTTATCATAGCACGGAAAGGAATCATTATGGAACAGATGATTGAAAGGAAAAACAAATTACTGAAGGAAGCGGGAGCCGCGCTTAAAGAGGTCTGGGAACTTGCCATTATGGCCAGTGAGACGGAATGCAGTACAAGTATGAGTCACAAGACACTCACTAAACTGGTGAACAGCCGTCTCAGGTCACTCTCCTGCAACTACGACGAGTACATCAACGAATCAGAACTGGCACTGCCGGAGGCGGAAGAGGGTAGCGAAGAGGAGGTGGAGCAGGGGGACGAATTCCTGGATCTTCCGACAGAAGAAGAAATAACAAGATCAAGGGAGGTGAACGGAGACGATTGAATATAACATCATCGGCACCGGATCCAGCGGGAACGCTGTCAGGATAGAGAACATCATGTTTGACTGTGGTGTGCCGTTCAGCCACATGAAGGAAGACCTTTACAAGGTCGACACGTTGCTGATCACACACGCACACAGCGACCATGTAAAGCCTGCCACGTTCGAGCGGATCAGGAAGGAATTCCCGATGATAAGCATTTTTGCCAATGCTGACGTTGCTTACCAGTATGACGTCGA
>OCTX012256621.1_pt1 | contig 22127 bp, 13 predicted proteins | sample 1539691 | NCBI WGS metagenome assembly OCTX01 (sample SAMN02144231, study PRJEB22623) | gut metagenome | biome: sheep rumen | host: Ovis aries | place: New Zealand
GGTGACGGCAGAGAGGCATACACGCCGAGGGCCAGTCTGCACGATATCCACATTCGTGGTGGACGACGCGTTGTTTCTTGCATAGAAATACTTCCTTTCCAAGGTGTCGGCATCCAGAGTCAGTACCGACGAGCGAAGCGCATTGTTGTTATAGATGAAGCAAAGCATGTTTGTCCATGCCGACGGTATGGTCTGGCTGCCTGGGTCTGCCCAAGTGTCGCTATAATGGAAGTCAATCATCACGCCCATCCCTTTTGCCTTCGCACGCTTGCACATGTTCACTACGTCGTTCTTCCCGCAGAAGCCGCTGGTGGTCCACACACGCAGCCGGATGTTGTTGATGCCCTGCTCTTTCAGAATCTGCAGGATGTCCTTCTGACGTCCGTTCTTGTCCAGCCATTTCGTACCCCAACTTTCCATTTGGGACACAAAGCCGATGTCGGCGCCAAACGCAAAGTCTTTCTCATGGGCTGCACGGTCGAAGATGGTGTCAGTGACTGTGAGGGCACGTTCACCGGCCCACGCCACTAAAACAAGCAAAAGAGTCAAAATTCGCTTCATAGTCGAAATAGTCAGTTAGTTGTTGATGATTTTCGACTGCAAATTTAGACTCTTCTGCTGAAAAAAGGTTTCAACAGTGTAACAACGGTTTGTAAAATTGTATCAAACCATTGATTTTACTGTATTTTCGAGAAACCTGTTACATAATTTCACAAGGGCCTATTCCTTGGGAAGAAATAGGATTTTTACCGTATGAAGTTAGTCCACAAAGGCTGTTCCTGCTTTGGGAGGTCGCCTGCAGAGGGGTTGAGCTTGCGGATCATCCACGCCATGTTGCGTCCGAGAGTGCGCATAGTCTGCATGCCTTCCTCGTCAAGTTCCGCCTGCCCAGGAGTCTGTCCGTACACCATGTTCCAGTACTGCGAACTGACGAGCGGCATTTGGTTAATCGTGAAATATTTGTTCAGACGGTCGAATGCGGCAGAAGCACCACCACGGCGGCACACCACCACGCTTGCACCCGGCTTGAACTTCAGCTCTGGTGCCAGGGAATAGAACACACGGTCGAGCAAGGCACAGAGCGATCCGTTAGGGCCTCCGTAGTAGACGGGCGATCCGACGACAAGTCCGTCGATACCGTCCTTGATGCTGCGCCAGATGCTGTAATAGAGGTCGTCCTTGAATGTGCAGTGTCCAATCCTGCCGCACATGCCACAGGCTATGCACCCCTGCACGGCCTTCTTACCGATGTTGATGGTCTTGGTGGAGATGTCCTCCTCGTTCAGCACCTTGGCCACCTCTGCCAGCGCGAGGGCGGTGTTGCCATTGTCGCGCGGACTTCCGTTGATTAAGAGAACGTTCATGATTGATATTTACGATTTACGAATTTACGATTTACGATTTATTTTACTATTTTATCATTATGTAATTTGCATACGCAACAGGATGTAATTTGCATACGCAACAGACCATTCACGAATGGGATGAGCCGCATAAAATTCCGAAGACTGAAATTTACGATTTAGTAATTTACTGGAATGAGGACTATTTTGCCATTTTGTAGATGGCTTCCATGTCGTCGGCTGAGAGTACGCGGAACTGCCCGCATGTGGCTTTGTAGTTGCGGCTGCATTTTCGCGTCATCTCACGGATTTCGTCGTCTGTGATCTCACGTCCGATGAGCTCATGGATATTGACAGGCATGCCGATGGCGTGATAGAAACGCTCCATGGCCTCGATGCCGTGCATGGCAGTACCCTCAGGATCAGAGAAGTCGTTGGGCACGTCCATCACGTTAACTGCGAAACGGACAAAACGGCTAAGGTTCTCATGCATCACATAGCGTGCCCAGCTGGGCCATATAGCTGCCAGTCCTGCCCCGTGAGTGACATCGAACATACCGCTGAGCTCATGTTCCAGCTGGTGGGTGGCCCAGTCCTCTGAGACGCCGCATCCGGTCAGGCCGTTATGCGCCACGCTCCCGCCCCACATGATCTGAGCGCGGTGGCGGTAGTCCTCCGGATTCTTCAGTACTTCGAACACGGCCGACTTCATCCTGCGCAGCACGGCCTCAGCCAGGTCGGTGGTCAGGTCCATATCGTCGTCGTGCGTGAAGTAGCGCTCCATCGTGTGCATCATCATGTCTGTCACTCCGGCCGCAGTCTGATAAGGCGGGAGGGTGAACGTGCGGCGAGGGTTCATGATGGCGAACTTAGGACGGGCCAGGTTGTTGGAATAGCCGAGCTTCACGTCGCCGTCCTCGTTGGTGATGACGCTGGCCTCGCTCATCTCACTGCCTGCCGCTGGGATGGTGAGCACGCACGCCACGGGCAGCATCTGCCTGGCCTTGTCCTTGCCGAGATAGAAATCCCACACGTCGCCGTCGTAGCAGACTCCGTAGGCGATGGCCTTGGCTGAGTCAATCACGCTGCCGCCGCCCACAGCCAGGATAAAGTCCACCTTTTCCTGCTTGCAGAGCTCGATGCCCTCACGCACTTTCGACAGACGCGGGTTGGGCACTACCCCACCCAGCTTCACGAACGGAATGCCAGCCGCCTCATAGAGGCCGCACACCTTGTCGAGCAGACCAGAACGCACAGCGCTCTGACCGCCATAATGAACCAACACTTTGGAGCCGCCATACCGGCTGGTGAGCGTAGCCACCTGCTCCTCTGAATTCTCTCCGAACACCACTTCTGTGGGTGCATAGTAGTTGAAGTCTTTCATTGTTATTGTTTGAGAGTTGAGAGTGATTTTAGTGGGGCTTGAGTGTCTAGAGAATCTAGATATTCTAGATATTCTAGATATTCTAGAAAAACTAGAGAATCTAGAGAATCTGGAAAATCTATATTGCGCTTTCCGGCACTTCATCGCGTCGGTTGCCACGGTTGATGAGCCACAATTCATGTCCTTGCTCGGCCAGCTGGCGGGTGATGGCACTGCTGATGGTGCCCGTTCCCCCGATAAGTAGTATTTTCATCACTATAGTTTTTTAGTATTTCTTTTGCGAAGATAAGAAGAAAATTCGGAACAAGAAAAATATTCCATAAATATTTGAAATAATGACGAAAAAGAATTACCTTTGCAAAGCAAAGAGAACAAAAACAAACCTACAAACCCTAAATGACATCCGTATGAAATACTCAAGACTAATTTATGCACCCATCGTGGTCCTGCTGCTCGCAGCACTGCGATTCACACCTGCCCTTGCCGCCACGGTCGACGTGTCGGAAACGGTCAGCGTAAGCACCCTTGCCGACAACGCCGAGGTGAGGCTGACCAGCGCCACAACCATTACCGTTGACGCCGACAAGGTAATCAAAAACATCAGCGGCGACTATCCGCTGACCATTCAGGGCAGCAAGCGGCTGATTATCAGCTCAGGCGGTCACGGCATCAGCGTCAACTCGCTGCACTGCAGTGCCGACCTCGTGATCTCAGCCAAGAAGGACGGTCTGAACATCGACCAGGACATCCTGATTGAAAACTGCGATGTGTCTATCGACGTGAAGCACGACGGCATCTACAGCCGCCACGGCAGCATCGAGATACGCAGCGGCTACGTCATATCCTCCTGCGGCACGAACTACAACGCCATCGTCTCGAAAGAAGGAAACGTGACCATCGGATCCGGTGCCGTCGTCGACGCCTGGGGAGCCAAGCAAGCCATAGACGTAAGCAACGGAACGTTCACTTCCTCCGGAAAGGTCAACGCAAAGGCGGCAGGATGGGCTATATGGGCCAGGCAGGTCTATGTCCGTGGCGGTTCGGTTGCTGCCAAGGCATGCGGCCCGGCTCTCACGGCATCTGCAGGAGACATGGAAATCGACGGTGACGTGGAAGCTGTCTCCACCTATGATGGCGCCAACAGCCTCATGGCAAAAAACAACCTGATCATACGCAGCGGAAAAGTCTATGCCGAATGCGAGACGAACGGCACGGCCGTTGAGGCGAAGGACGGAAATATAGAGGTGCTGGGTGGCAGTCTGGAAGCCCACGGTGCCAAATACGGCATTTACTCCGGCAAGCAGATCATCGTGGCTGGCGACATGAAAGTGAGCGGGTTCTGGGCCTTCTGGACGCAGAACATCATCATCCGTGACCCCTATCAGATTCTGGCGCCGAGCGACGGCACAGCCACCAAAAACACGATAGTCAACGGTGCGGGCCAGTGGGTGCAGAACGTGGTGATAGGCACCAAGCCCCTGAACGGAACCGTGAGCATCGACACAGCCTCTCCTGTTCCCGGCAGTTACCTCCGCTACCGGCTGGGCGGCGACGTTTTCGGTCTCTCACAAAGCAGCGTGAAGCTGACGGTCGTCTGGCAGCAGAGCAAGGACGGGGAGAACGGATGGACTGACATCTCGATGGAGACGCCATACGTGGTGCAGGACAGAGACTACGACTCCTATATCCGCGTGAAAGTGACCGCCGACGGGTATGTCGGCACGCTCTACAGCACAGCACGCAGAGTGACGAAGTCCAGCTGCTATATCGACGTGGTGAGTCCACAGCTGCTGCTCACCAATGACCAAGTGGTCGTGGCCAACGCCAAGACATCACAGGAATATATCATCCTCAGCAGCCAACGAGAGCTGTCCTCCCTGACCGAGAGCGACTGGGCGAAGAGCCAGACCCCCAGCTCCAGTGGCTACCTGTACCTGAACGGCACAAAAAACGCCATAAACTATGTCTACACGCGCGTGAAAGGCAACGGATGGATGTTCGCAGGCACCGACATCCGATGGGCATCCATATACTATGGCGAGACCACCTACACCCGGGACTTTCAGCTGGTGGTGACAAAAGTGAACGGTTTCTCATCGCCCACTACGGAGACCAGCCTTGAGGAGGAGAGCGGCTATTACTACACATCCGTGTCGACAGCATCCGACCGCCTGCGTGTGCGGGCAGTGCCGATACCTGAAAACGCCACCAACTTCAACGGCATCCGCGGCAGCATGTGGCTGATGAACAACGTCAGCATCGGAGGAACCGGCTATGGCCAATATGGCAAAATCTACTCCGACTTCAAATGCACAGAGGAAATCAAGGAAGACCAGTACTACAAGAACGTGTATGTGAAGTTGACGCGCCAGTCCAACAACGTGCAGATTGGTGCGCAATACACGAGAGGCTACAACGACGTGGCATACCACACTGCCCGACTCTTTGTGGCCGACGTCAACGGCAATGTGCTCATCAACAGCCTGAGCCTGAACAGCACGGCAATCGTGGGCAGAGGAGAAGTGCTTGAAGGCATGGAGTTGACCATCTATCCGAAGAAAGGAACCCTCAAAAACCTTACCACTACCCTTTCGGACAGCAGCAGCCCGGGCACAGCTCCACTTGTCTCGTTCAACACCACGGACAAGACCGTCACGATAGACGCCACCAACGCCGACGTGGGCACCTATTTCTATAATGTCTTCAACGACCATATCGGCGCAGGCCATTTCTCCGTGAAAGTGGTCGAGTCTGCAGTGGAGGACGTGGTCATCTCCCCTGAAGCGTTCACTGCCGGTCCTGGCGAGCAATACACGCTGAGTGCCCTGCTCTTCCCGTCGGACGCCGAAGGCACGGTAGTGTGGTCGAGCGGCAACCCGAGCGTGGCCACCGTCTCGTCGCAAGGAGTGGTCACGGTTCAGCCAGGCGCCACAGTAGGCTCCACCGCCACGATTACCGCCACAGTAGGCAGCAAGTCCGGCACATGCAAGCTGACCGTAGGCGGTGAGGCCTTCAGCCTTTATGTGGCCGGCATACAGGTGACCACACAGAACATGGGCAAGCTGGCCGAGCTGGTGGCGGAGAAGAGCGACGCCAGCATGCAGCGCTATCTGGAAGACGGTATGGAAATCACCTTCGACGGCGTACGAACCCTGCGTCTGAAGAACGCCACCATCGACGTGGGAAACGCTGCCGCACAGGGCATGACCTTCGGCATCGACAACCTGATTGTGGAGATTGAGGGCGACTGCCACGTGAACAGCAACAACTACCACGGCATCAAGTTGATGCGTGGAGCCACATTGACCGGTAGCGGATCGCTGACCGTGAACGGTGGTCTCAACGGCATTGCCTATGACGACGGCAAGGCCTACCCCGTAACCCTGCACATCGACGGCATCACAGTGAAAGCCACGGGCAAGAACTACGGAATCCAGGGCGGCACCAACGTTCACCAAAACCGTCTGGACATCGACCACGCCACGGTGCAGGCCACCGGCGGCTACGGCGCCATCGGCTACTGGTATGGCGGCATCAGCCTCACCGGATGCACCATCGTCAAGCCTACGGGCGGAATCATCGACGGAGAACACATCAAGAGCGGCGGCAACATCGCCACAAGCGTGCTCATCCAGTCGAGCGGTCTGAAAGGGGATGTCAACCGCGATGGAAAAATTGACATCAGCGACATCGTGGCGGTCATCAACACCATCGCCGGCGACACCACTTACAAGGCCACGTCGGACGTGAACGACGACACAAAAACAGACATCTCCGACATCGTGGCCATCATCAACATCATAGCAGGGGAATAGGAACTGCAGGAAACAGACATTCTCTGTTAAACCCATGGTTACGACAATACAAACTGCCAATAATCCCCGGCATAAGCAGACCTTGTTTCGGGGATTCCTTTCTTCTCTTTCCATCCTGAAAGATGAGCAATATCTCGGCCTATAGTCCATTTTGCAGGATGGGACTTCTCCCAAAAACTGATTCCAGCAGGTGTTTTGTGAGATTCAGACTTTTCAGGTCATAAGTCAGCAGTTCAAAATCGTCACTGCTACACATTTTCTTCTATCGGTTTTTCCTGTAGCTCAGGACAGCCCAGACAGCCATGATTGAAGCAATCACGGCCAAAGCGCCAAGTTGGTGTGCGATGCTTGAGAATCCCCCTCCACGCACAAACACCGTGCGAATGGCGTCGATGAAATAATGCATGGGATTCACGTAAGTGGTGGCGAATGCCCATGCAGGCATGGACCGTGCCGGCGTGAAGAGTCCGCTCATCAGCATAAGAATAACCACGAAGAACCACATCACCATGACCGCCTGCTGGAGAGAGTCGGAGTAGTTGGAGATAATGAGTCCGAACGAGCTGAAAAAGAGGGCCAGCAGCATGGACAGCAGATAGACGAGCGCGATGTTTCCCTGACAGGTGATTCCGTACAACGCCCAAGAAATGAGCATGCAGACGGTGATGATGAACAAAGCGATGAGCCAGTAAGGGATGAGTTTCGCCATGATGAAGTCCATCTTCGATACAGGCGTGACGTTGATTTGCTCAATCGTTCCCGCCTCCTTCTCACCGACGATATTCAGTGTAGGCAGGAAACCGCACATGAGCATGATGACAATAGCCATCAGAGCCGGAATCATGAACACCTTGTAGTTCAAGTTCTTATTAAAAAGGAAAAGTGTAGAGACCGGCATGGAGGCCTGCAGCTTCCCTTGCCCCTGTGAGGCAAAGATTTGCGATGCATAAGCCACCCCCATCGACCCTTTCGTTCCGTTTGTGGCATTTGCCGCAATAAGAATCTGAGGCTGTAGGCCATTCCTTTGGTCAACACTGAATCCCCGTGGAATCTCAATGATGATGTCCGTCCGGTTCATCTCGATGTCCTTCAGAGCCTGACTGTAAGTAGACGGCTGCCCCTGAAAGTCGAAATAGCCTGAAGCCTCAATGCGGTGGAGCAGCTGTCGTGAGAGCGGCGAACGGTCATTGTCCACCACTTCCACCTTGATGTTCTTCACCTCCATATTCATCACCCACGGCATCACACACATAATCATTATCGGGAAGACAACGATGAGTTTTGGCAGAAAGGCATTACGCCTGATTTGGATGAATTCTTTCTGCAAAAGGTACTTGAAAATCATGGGCAACAGATATTTATTCCAGTCGGTTCTTGAATTTTGTCAAAGAAAGCAGCAGTAGCAGGAGCGTCATTCCGGAAAGGATGGCGGTCTCCCTCATCACCTCACCGATTCCGACCCCCATGATCATCAACTTACGCATGGCGTCGATGTAATATCGGGTAGGAACGACTGCCGAAATCCACTGTAGCGGTAGCGGCATACTCTCCACGGGGAACAGCATTCCCGATAGCATGACGATGGGCATGAGCAGCATCATGACCGACATGATGAGCGCCACGAACTGAGTTTTGGCCACATTGGAGATGAGCATTCCCAGTGAAAGGGCCAGCAGTATATATATCACGGAGATGAGGATAATCCAGGTCAGTCCTCCCTGGATGGGAATGCCGAGAACGAACCGTGACATGAGCAATATGACGGCAAGAATGCCGAAAGCCACCATTAGATACGGCACCACCTTCGCCACGATGATCATGATGGGCTTGACAGGAGAGACGAGCAGCACCTCCATCGTTCCCTTCTCTTTTTCCTTCACGATGGAAATGGATGTCATCATCGCACAAATGAGCATGAGGAGCATGCCCATGATAGCCGGCACGAAATTGTAGGCGGACTTCATCTGCGGATTATAAAGCATCTTCACGCTCACCCCACCCTGTTGTGCTCCCATCAGCACATTTGTGGCATAGTTCGACCACTGCTGTGCCATGTTCGGGTCGGATGCATCGACAATCAGCTGTATTCCGCTTCCATTCGAGGCGAAGTCGGGTCCGAACACCACTGCCATGTCCACCTGCTGGTCGCAAATGAGCTGCTCCGCCTCACCCGGGGTAGGCACAGTTGCCACGATATTGAAATATTCACTGACTGCCAGGCGTTCCACCATCCGGCCGGTGAGATGGTCGGATGAAGCCGTCACCACCGCCACCCTGACGTTCTTCACGTCGGTAGTGATGGCAAAGCCGAAAAGCAGCATCATCACCACCGGCATTCCGAAGAGGATGAGCATCAGCCTTCGGTCGCGGAAGATATGCCTGCTCTCCTTGATAACAAAACTATTGAATTTATTCATGTAGAAAATGATTCATAATGAGTGTTACGTTCAGTTGTCCCCGCGTGTGGCCTGCCTTGCGAGCAAAGTGAACACGTGGTCGATATCGGGCTGTCCGTAATTTCGCTTCAGTTCGTCAGGAGAGCCGATGGCCTTGATTTTCCCGTCCACCATGATGGATATTCTGTCGCAGTATTCCGCCTCGTCCATATAGTGAGTGGTGACGAACACGGTGATCCCCTGCTGTGCCGCATCGTAGATTAATTCCCAGAACTGCCGCCGTGTGGCAGGGTCAACGCCTCCGGTTGGCTCATCCAGGAAGACGACCTCCGGATGATGGAAGATGCTGACGCTGAAAGCCAGCTTCTGCTTCCATCCGAGCGGGAGTGAGGCCACGATGCTGTCCTTATGTTCAGAGAAGTTGAGTTTTGCGAGGAGCTCATCCGTCTTCCTGCTGATTTCCTTGCTGTCCATGCCGTAGATGCCGGCAAAGAGGCGTATGTTCTCCGCCACGGTCAGGTCGTCGTAGAGAGAGAATTTCTGGCTCATATAGCCTATATGGCGCTTGATTTGCTCATGTTGCGTCCTGATGTCGAACCCCGCCACATATCCCTCTCCGCCGGTAGGCTGGTTCAGACCGGTGAGCATATGCATGGCCGTGGTCTTTCCTGCACCGTTGGCACCAAGAAATCCGAATATTTCTCCTTTTTTCACGAAGAAAGAGATGTCGTCGACAGCATGGAAGTGTCCGAAAGCCTTCACCAGATGTCTGACCTCAATCACATGTTCTTCGTTAGTGGTGTTCCCGTCCTCCCTCTCCACCGGTGGTGGGTTGAAGACATTCGCGAAGCGTTCCAGAATGTCCTCAGGTGTTCCCACGTCCATGAGCCTTCCCTTGTCGAGGAAAGCCACCCGGTCGCATTGCCTCACCTCATCCAGGTAAGGAGTAGAGACGAGGATGGTGATGCCCCTTTGCTTGAGCAGACGCAGCATCTGCCAGAACTCCTTTCTGCTGACCGGGTCCACCCCGGTAGTAGGCTCATCAAGGAAGAGCACTTGCGGCTGATGAACCAGTGCGCACGACAGTGCGAGCTTCTGCTTCATTCCTCCTGAGAGCGCTCCCGCCTTCCGGTCCTTGAAGCGTTCTATCTGAGAGTAGATGGCCTTGATAGATTCATATCCGTCTTTGACAGTCGTTCCGAAGAGGGTGGCGAAGAAGGTGAGGTTCTCCTCCACCGTCAAGTCCTGATAGAGGGAGAAGCGTCCTGGCATGTACCCCACGATTTTCCTTATCTGCGACATCTGACTGACCGTGTCGAACTCCTCCACCTGCGCCTGTCCGTTGTCCGGCAGCAGGAGTGTGCACAAAATGCGGAACAGGGATGTCTTTCCCGCCCCGTCCGGGCCGATAAGTCCGAACAGTTCCCCTTTTTCCACCTGGAACGACACGTTGTCAAGCGCCTTGACCGCACCATAGGTCTTGGATATGTTCCTTACCGTGATAGCTGCCGTGATTGCCATAAATCCATGATTTTAACATTAAAGGAGAAACAGCGGCATGCCCCCTAAAACTTCACTTTTCCATACATACCGATTTTGATCCCGCCATCGTTCTTCACGGCAATCTTCACGGCATATACGAGGTCGGCCCTTTCATCCTCAGTCAGGATGGTCTTGGGGGTGAATTCCGCATTGGAGGCAATCCACGTGACCTTTCCTTCATAGGTCTTCCCCTGGTCGTTGCCATAATCGGTCATCACAGCCACCTTCTGCCCCACCTTGACCCGTTCCAATTGCGAGGAGGTGATGTATGCCCGCATAATCATATGCTGAGTGTCCGCCAGTTTGAACATGGGTTTCCCCACAGACATGTATTCCCCGGGCTGCACATATTTTTCAATGACAGTTCCGGCCAACGGACAAGTGACGACCGTATTCTCGATTTGCTGGTCCAGTTGTTCCTGCTGAACGGCAATATTTCTTTTTTGAGCCTGCAATGCCTCTTTCTTTGCCTCCACCCCGGCTTTCTGGGCATCCACTCCGGCCTTCTGGGCGTCGACTCCCCTTTTCTGAGCCACCACCCCGTCAATCCGGGTGTCAGCTCCGGCCTTGTCCAGCCGCATGGCCTCCACCTGTCGGTCAATGCTGTTGTTCACGCTCCTCAGCTGGTCCTCCGTGGCCACGAGTTGCTTCTGGAGCACACTGATGCTGTATTGGATGTCGTCCACCTGCTTCCTGGCCACAGCACCGTCATTGTAGAGTTCCGTAAACCGCTGCAACTCACGCTGCTGGTTAGCAATCTGCTGACGGATGACGCCCAGTTGCTTCTCAAGATCGAGCTTAGTGCTGGCCGTGGCGGACTCCGTATAGTCCACCTTCCGCTTCTCGACCTCAATCTGTCGGATATTGGCATCGAGCTGGCCCTGGGAGGCATCGAGCTGTCCGATGTTGGCGTCCAGCTGAGCATGACCGGCCAGCAGGTCCTTTTCATCTGCCTCGAATTGGGAGAGTTGGGTGGACAGTTGGTTTTTCTGCAGCTGCAGCATGGTGGACTCGATATGCCCGACCACATCGCCTTCTTTCACGGCATCACCTTCCATGATGTCGAGATGCAAAAGTTCGCCGGCAGCCTTTGCGGAGATGGTCACCTCCTCAGTCTCAAAAGTTCCGGTGGCGTCATGTGCTTGCTCCTTCTCCGAGCATGATGCCATCGAGAGAAGAGCCACCAAAAGAATCAAATAATGTTTTTTCATATGGAGTAGAATTGGAAGTAGAATTGGAAGTAGAATTTGAAGTAGAATTGGGAGTAGAATTGGGAGTAAAAGGATGAGTAAAAAAGTGAGCAGCTACGGCTGCATGCCGTTGGTGGCGTAGTTCAACTCAGCCTGTTCCTTGAGGAACTCAATCTCATGTACAGACTTTTGGAGGATGGCATTATGTTCGTTCTTCAAGTCCTTCACCAGCTCGCTCACGTCGACGATGCCATGGTTGAGCCTGGACTCGGACGCTTTCCGTACCTCCGTTCGCAGACTGATAATCTCATCGTCTGCCGCCCTGATGCTCTCATACCGCCGCATATTATCCTGCTGCCGCATTTGGTCCAATCGGTTGTTGAACAGAAAGACGTCACGGTTGGTCTCAGCCATGTTCACTTGTCTTCGCAGTTTCGCCCTGTCAGCCTTCAGTGTATAGAGAGCTCCGATGTTCCATGTCATCTTCAGTCCAACCATACCGTTGAGGCTCCATTTGTGGTGCATCATGTCGTCGAACATGTTATATCCCGGATATCCGTAGAAACCGGTTGCGAAGACGCTGACTTTCGGCATCAGGGCGGTGTCCAGCAATTTGTCCCTGGCCTTCGCCAGCCTCACTTGGCTGTCAATATACCTCAGTTCCGGTCTTCCGCTTTCATTCCCGTTCAAACCAGGCTCGTCCATGACCGGCTTCACCGAGTCCGCACCGCAGAAGAGTGCCAGCATCCTAGCGCAAGAGGATGCCTTCATGTGCAGGTCAGTCAGACTCTGCTCAGCCCCCAGCCGCTCAGCGCGCACCGTATGGTAATCGCTCAGTGCTGCTGTTCCGTTTCGGTGCATGGACTCGAGCTTCGCCTCATTGGCCCTTAGATAGCCGATGAGGTTCTCTTGCATCTGCGCCTGTGTCTGGAGCAGCAGGAGGGAATAGTACATGTCGATGACCCTTTGGCGGACAGCAAAAAGGGTGACGTCAGTCCTTGCCAGTTCCTGCTCCCCTTCCAGCTCTGCCACATTTCTCTGAGCCTTCATGCTACCACCGTCAAACACGGTCTGAACGATGTCGACCCCAACCCTGTACTGGTCCTTTTTCAGCCCTCGGAGGTTCAGTCCGGTGGCCGCCAGGGTGTTCCGCATCTCCTGTGGCCATGCCGTCACGTCGCTCTGATAGGTGCCCTGGGCCGTAGCACTGACTTGAGGGAGCCATCCCTTCTGGATGTTGCTGACGGTGAACTCCGTGGTCTGCCTGATGAGTTCGTATTGCCTGATGAGCGGATAATTCTTCTCCGCCATGCGTATGCACTCCTGCAGGCTCTGGCTCCTTCCCGCAGACACCGTCAGCAGCAAAAGCAATGATAATAAGATTCTGTTCATTTGAGAATGGTTATTGTTGCGGTTTCCTTACATTTGCAAAATTACACATATATAGCGTGTTTTCTATTATCTGAAACTATAAAAAAATGTTCTTTTTGTACAAAAAGCAAACAAAAATACCCTTAATAAAGATAAATTCGTTACCTTTGCGTTCAAATTACATATCCGACGAACATGGCAGACATAAAAAGCATAACCCTCTCCCAGCTGGCTGATATCGCCAGGAACAACGATGAGGTCTGGATGAACAACTATATATCCCGGAATCTGGCCATCGCCCGTTTTCTGGATCCGTCACTACTGCTGAGGGCCCAGCTGAACCAAGAGCCCACCATTCTGCCCGAGATGCGTATCCTCGTCATCCAGAAAGGCTGGACACGTCCCAGCATCAACCTGTTGAGCCGTGTTTACGAGGCTTATGACCTCGTGTTCATGGGGAGCAACGGTCTTTTTCAGCTGGAAGGCGCATCTGCAGACATTCAGGGCTTCGCCTTCTCCGTCTCCGACGAGCTGTTCTCCCTATCGATGGGCAACCACATACCGCCTTCATTCGACGGTCGTCTTCGCGAATTCCATCTCCATCTGACAGAAGAAGAGATGGACTATCTCAACCACCTTCACCAGCTGCTTTACCGCAATGTGAAGTCCCCGAATCCCAGCGTTCACGTGAGTCTCAGCCTAATCAGCGCCTTTCTGTGGTATATCGACAGCGTGCATGCAGGCAGAGCAGAACCGGACGTCATCCCCAAGACCCACGAGCAGCGTATATTCGCTGACTTCATCCGTCTGCTAAGCCTGAACACCCCCCGCCGCCGCACGATCGACTTCTACGCCTCCCAGCTTTACATGACCCCCCGCTACATGAGCACCCTCATCAAGAAAGCGAGCAGAAAGACGGCAAAGGAATGGATAGACGAGACGGTGGTCTCCAAAATCAAGGTTGAGCTGAGGCATTCCGACAAGCAAATCCGTGAAATCTCCGAGGATATGGACTTTCCTAACACGTCGTTCTTCTGCAAGTACTTCAAGCATCTGACGGGTATGACACCGTTGGAATACCGCAACCGGCATTTGCCGGCAGCAGGCGGGATGGAAGAATGAAAGAAGAAAGCAGAATGACAAAGGAGTTTACACATCCTGCAACAACAAAAACACAAAGTGGGCAGCCCCTGCATTTTCGGGCTGCCCACTTTATTTGTTTTTGCTTTCTTTGTCATCATGGAGTGTCAAGCAACTATCCACGATGACGAATTTGCGGACCTTGGAGGCTTACATCCCTGCAATGATGTTGATGATGGCGACGATGTCGCTGATGTCCACCTTGTCGTCCTCGTTCACATCGGCATTGGGAAATTTATTCGTTCCTGCAATCTGGTTGATGACCGCCACGATGTCGCTGATGTCCACTTTCCCGTCCTCATTCACATCGCCTTTCTTGACAGAAGAGGCCAGGTTGTCGGAGAAGAGTATTTTGTAGTTTTCACCGCCGTTGTTGAGGGTGAACGTATTTCCATTGTCATCGTTTCCGTTAACACAGAACTCGAGCACCCACTCATGATGCGAATCGCTTTGGAGCATGGGTATGACATCCATGTTGGTGAAGTCGTATATCCATGTGCCGTCAGAATTCTGCGTGAGCGGGAACCGCATCATGTCGTCATCGGTCTTCTCCCGGTCAGCTGGATAACACCACCCCTGAAGCTCCACTAACGCAGCTTCACCACCGGTCACGATAGTCGTGAAGTCACGGAAGACAAGTGCATCGACAGGGTTCTCAATCTTAGTAGGTTCCAAAGACATCTCTGCGAAAGTGACGGCGTAGTCTGTCTGAACCATTTCCTCATTCTCGCCTGCGGATGCATAGAACCTCAGCAAAGAACGCTCTGCATCGAAGGAAAGAGTTTCTGCAGGCTTCCCGTATTTGATGAGGTAGATTTTCGTGATGTTGAGGGTGCAAGCATCTGCAGTCTGGAGGGCAGCCTGCTCGACGGCAGAGACGTCGGTGTCGCCGAACTCGAGCTTGATGGAAGTGACTCCGGCCTCAGCGTTGGCAGCCAGCTCGCCAGGAAGAATCGCAAGTTTGGTGGCACAAGGAGTGGCCTCTGCAAACTCTACCACCAGTGCATCCCACTCACTCCAGTCAGCAGTGCCATACCAGGCATTCATACCTCCCCATTCAGCGGCAACGTATTCCTTGGTGCCGTCCTCTTTGTCGGTGACGGTCTCAGCCTCGTTCCATACACCTTTGAAATCCGGCATGAGGTCTTTGGTCTGGTCAACGGTTGGGTCGACAGGTCCTGGCTCATCGCCTGACCTCACCACAAGATATACTCGCTTGACATTCAGCGTAACTGCATCGCTTGTCTGCAACGCAATCTGGTTCACGGCGCTCATGTCGTTTTCTCCAAACTCACATGCCAGCTCCGTGATGCCGACATTTCCCCAGGCAGAGACATTGGATTCATCTGCCAGCTGCACCAGAATCTGCGTGTTGACTGTAGTAGGCTCCGAAAATTCAAACACGATTTTTGAGTAAATTGAAAGGTCACCATAATCGGTTCCCTGCACCCAAGCGGCCAGTCCGCCCCATGCTGCAGAACTGTAGGTGAGGCTTCCATCCTCACTTGAAGCAACAGACTCAGCTGCCGAATTCCAGCAATAAGTGAAATTGGCTGTGATGTTCACGGTTTTCTGCTCCTCATCCTGAGCATAGGAAGTAAACGCACAAAGCATCAGTGCGATGAAAGTAAACATTTTTTTCATAAGCTAAAATTTTAGTAGTTGGTTTATAATTGTTAGGTAGATTGACTGAAAAACATGGCAAAATTAGAAAAAAAGATAAACAAAAGCAAATATTTTAAGAAGAAAAGCGTAAGACGAAATACATAAAAAGCGTATAAAAAATACAGTTTGTCACATATTTATGCAGAATGTATGCATTAAATCAAATCAGTGTGCGTTTTGGTTAAAAAAGTATCAGTTTTTAAAATAAAATTTCGGACTGATTTTTTGCAAAATTTAAAAAAATTCACGAATTTTGTAACTGGATTTAGAGAACCTGAGAATTCGAAACATCGAGGATTCGAAAATTCGAGAAATTGAAAAAGCGAAATATCGAGAATTCGAAAATTCGAGAATTCGAATAATCGAAACTTCGAGGATTCGAAAAATCGAGAATCGAAACTTCAAGAAATCGAAATCCACTTTCTAACTAACTTTGCTCTCAACTCTAAACACTAAACTCTAAACTAAATAATAACTCAATTTACTAACTAATTTTTTTAAGCCTATGAAGAAGCTATTGACTTTTTTCAGTCTGATGCTATTGGCTGTCTGTTCCTTCGCGGCAGAAGTGGACATCACGTCCCGCTTTGCCACTGGATATTGCTGGAACAGCGAAGCCGAGACCATCACGGCAAACGATGACGGAAGCATCACGTATTCGTCAGCGGAATGGGGCGGCATCGCCACATGGTATGGCGGCAGCGACCTGTCCGCGTATGAGAAGATTGTCTTCGAGTTCGCAGAACCGACGACAGTGAACACCCAGATTAAGATTGGCGACATCAGTGCTTGGGGCGAAGTGGGAATCACATCGCTCGAATGTTCGTTCGTCGGCAAGGACGTCACCAACGTAGAGCAGATTGCCCTGCAGACCAGCGCGGCCACTACCCTCGTCATCACCAAGGTCTACTACGTGGAAAGCGAGGGCGTTGAGCCAGATTCAGGACCACAGCCGGGTGACACAGAGGATATCCTGCCCGGCTTCACCGGCACCTGGAACGAATCTGAGTCGGTGAAGACCAACGACGACGGCAGCAAAGAGTACACATCCGTGGAATGGGGCGGTATGAGCCGATGGTACGGCAGCGTGGACTGGAGTGCATGGGACGCACTCATTATGGAATTCGCTGAGCCTACCACCTGCAACACCCAGATTCTTGTGGGCGGAACCAGCATCAACGCCACTGGCGATGCGGGCATCACATCGCTCACCTGCGAGTTCGGCGAGAACGACCGCAGCGCGGTGGAACAGGTGGCACTGCAAACCAGTGCGCCAACAACCATCACAGTGACCAAAGCCTATCTCGTGAAATATGAGGAGACTCAGAAAATCTCCTACCCTATCACCGCGACATGGGATTTTGCTGACGAGACTGTGATGACCAACACGGTCGCACTCTCCGCCAGCACAGAAGCAGCTGAGGTGGACGACGTGGCACAGGACGGCATCAAGATGACCGTACTGGCCAACGGAGCAGCTTTCCGCAACAACGGAAACAACATCCAGGTGCGCCAGGGAGCTGAGTTCCAGATTCCTGTGAACACCACAGACGATGTGATCACCGTGAAAGGTTATCCGGGATATTCCTACTACACCATCGGCGGCGGCGCGGAAATCACCAACACCAACGACAACCCCGAAACCACCTACAGCCCGAGTGCAAAAGAGGTGAAGCAGGGCTACGTGAGCATCGTCTCCACAAACAACAACAACTATTTCTACAGCATCTCTGTCACGCTGAACGAGCCGAAGGAGGCTGAAGTGCTGAATGACCTGGCAACTACTGCCACCTTCCCCTTCCATGAAGGAACCGAGGGTCAGAAGGCAGAGTTCGGCGACCAGGCTGACTACTTCCTCAACAGCAAGGTGCAGCTGGGCAGCAACATGAGCATCACCGGCAAGCGCACCTTCTCCGAAATAGACTGGACAAAAATCCAGCCGAAGGCCGACACCACCAACGACCGTGGCGAGGGCGACTATATCGAGTTCCTCATCCAGCCTAAGTTCGGCATCACGTTCACTCCGTCAGACATCGCACTGAAAGTGGCGAAATACGGAACGAACAACGGAACACTCGACATCGTATGGGTGAACCCCGACGGAACAGAAGTGACGCTGGCAACCGGCGTGGCGCCTCAGCGCAACAACGCAGACCCGGCTTACAGCACCCTGACTTACGAAGTGGCTGACGCCACCGTGGCAGAAGGAGCTTGCGGCGTACGCGTATACGTATACGGAAAGCTCGCAGCCAACAAGGACATGGACTTCTGCGACATCACCATCAACGGAACCCTCGACGGACAGGAGAAAGAAATGCCGATGCTCGACTCCTTCACCGCCAACGGCGAGACCTACAATGCAGACGACGTGTTCGAGGCTGACGGCGACCAGTACACCGGAACCGTGGAACTCTCGAAGACCGTGACCATGATCAGTGCTGACAACCCTCTGACCGCTGAGGCACTCTCTGGCGAGGTGGGCGAAATCAGCTACTCCGGCGACGAGACCAGCTGCACCGCCACCATCCCTGTGGCTATCGACGACATGGTTGTCAACTACATCGTAACCTTCACCCAGAAGCCTGACTTCACACTCACATACATCAACACCGACGACACGGAGATGGGCACACAGAGCGTGGAGAAGGACGCTGCCATCGGCGAGTTCGCAGTGGACTACACCACCGCCATCGCTGAGGAAGGCATGAAGGTGCGCGGATGGTTCTACCAGAAGAGCGGCGGCCAGAAGTACACCACCGACGACATCATCACAGAGGACACCAAGCTCTATGCCGTGGCTACCGAGATTGAGGAGTCCAGCACTTACAAGAAGTACACGTTCGACCTCACCAGCCCGTACTTCTACCAGGAAGACCACGAGGCATTCACCCCTGAGGGCAGCGGCGTATGGCACGACACCACCCACGGATGGGTATTCAAGAACGGCGACAAGATCGCGCTCCTCGTCGGACCTAAGGCCACCATCACCATGGGGCTCTGTAGATACTCCAACGCCAACACCACACTCAAGTTCACCGACGCAGCAGGCAACGAGCTCGGAAGCGTCGCAGGCGTGACCGAGAGCGACGGCGAGATCGCCTCTTACAATTATGAGGGAGAGGCCGGCACCATCTACATGGAAATCGTAGCTGGCGGAGCTGTCTATCTCCACAACTTGAAGATTGTCAACACCACCGAGGTGAACTTCGAGAACCAGGGCGACTGGTACGTGGTGAAGGCAAACGACGCAAGCAGCCTCGTCGACGTGCTCGACTACCTTGCAGGACAGAACAGCGCGGCTGATGCCAGCAGAAAGTACATCTTCCTGCCTAACGGAACATACGACTTCGGCTACACCGCACTGACACCGATCGCAGGCAACAACATCTCCATCATCGGTCAGAGCACCGACGGCGTAATCATCAAGAACATCAAGGAAGTGGCTGACGAAGGCATCGGAACCACAGCCACACTGCTCAACTCCAGCAAGAACCTCTACATGCAGGATCTCACACTGAAGAACGAGCTCGACTACTACTCCTCTGGCAGCGCCGGACGCGGTGTATGCTTCCAGGACAAGGGCGACCGCTCCATCTTCAAGAACGTGACTATGCTTTCCTATCAGGACACTTACTACAGCCAGGGCGTGAAGCAGAGCTACTGGGAGACCAGCGACCTGCACGGAACCGTGGACTTCATCTGCGGTGACGGCGACGTACGCTTCCAGGACTGCACGCTCTCACTGGAGCCTCGAAATGCCAACGGAACGGGCGGACGAACCATCACCGCTCCGACCACAACGTCATCTTTTGGATATGTGTTCGACGGATGCAAGGTGGTTGACCTCGCCAACGGTGCCGGAGACTGGAACTTCGGACGCACATGGCAGAACGAGCCTATGGCCATCTACCTCAACACGACCCTCGATGAGAATGCAGCAAAGACACTCATCAGCAGCCGCTGGACAGAGAAGGGAATGAACAGCAAGGATCCTAAGCTCTTTGGAGAATATGGAACAAAGGACGCTGAGGGCAACGACATCACTCCTGAGTCCAACATCATCGCATCTCATGGCGGCAACTTCCAGACCATCCTCACAGCCGACGAGGCAGCCGGCTATGCCTACGACAAGATGTTCACAGACTGGGATCCTGCCTCACTCACAGTTCAGATGGCAGCACCCGAGGTGACCTACGCTGACGGCATCGTAAGCTGGACAGAAGTGGAAGGCGCCATCGCATACGCAGTCTTCGTGAACGACGAGTTCCAGGCCATCGTGGAGGAAGGCACTGAATACGACATGAATGCAAGCGAAGAAGGCACTGGCGCAAAGGCCAGAGCACCACGCCGCATAGCACCTGAGGCCGGCGACATCATCACAGTCCGCGCAGCCAACAGCATGGGTGGATTCGGTGAGGCCGGAGAGGCTGAGGTGGCACTGCCTGACTACGACTTCGACGCAACCGAATGGGTGGCAGGCGACCCTGGACGTATCTCCCCTAACGATGTGGCAGTTGACACAGAAGAGAACACCATCACCGTAAGCAAGAGCGGGCAGAACAACATCGCGCTTGTGTTCGACGGAAAGAAGTACAACGTGTCAGCAGACAACCGCTACTTCATCATCCTGGCGACTGGCATCTCACAGGAAGACGGTGCCTCTTACCTCTGGTGGCTGAACAACAAGAACAACGGCACGCAGATCGCACCGACCGTAGTCTACGAAGAAGACGGAATGATTGGTCTGGCATGGGACCTCAAGCAGGTCAGCATCGCCGGAACACTCGGAAGTGAAGACACCGTATTCGAGAAGGCAAGCGACTGGAGCACAACCTTCGGACTGACACTGGCAGACGAGAACACGCCGGCTGTCATCAGCTACATCGGATTCACTGACGAGATTAGCGAGCCTGTGGAAGAGAAGCCTTACGAATTCATCGCAACCGAATGGCAGGCAGGCGACCCTGGCCGCATCTCCGAGGCCAACGTCACCGCCGACGCTGAGGCAAACACCATCACTGTGGACAAGGACGGCGCACAGAACGTGAACCTGCAGTTCAAGGGCACGGAGACCTACACCGTGGCAGCCGAGAACAAATACTTCGTCATCCGCGCAAAGGGTACTACTCCTGAGGGTTCACAGCTGTGGTGGATGAACAACACATGGATTGGCACACTCACTCCGGAAATCTACACCGACGGCGACGAGCTCCTCTATGCATGGCCGCTCGAGACCATGAAGACCAACGGCGGCAGCGGCGAGCCTATCTCACTCGCTTCCGACACTGAGGACGCTTACTTCACGAACAGCAGCCAGTGGAGCACCTGCTTCGGACTGACGCTGGCTGACCCTGCCACACCGGCAGTCATCAGCCTCATCGGATTCCTCGAGGAAATCCCTGAGACAGCAACCAGCATCCGCGGCATCAACGCAGGGGAGACCCTCAGCATCAGCAACGCGCTGCGCAACGGAATGGTGTACGACCTGTCTGGCCGCAAGGTAGGCAACGTCGTGAAGGGCGGACTCTACATCGTAGACGGAAAGAAGCTGCTCGTAAAGTAGAATGCTGAGAACAGACTAACATCCATATAAACAGAAACCGCCGTACGGACCGTACGGCGGTTTCTGTTTTTTATCGTTTGCAGGAGTCGCACAACCAGTTTTGAACCTCAACATTTCCTTTCCCTTTGGCGTCCTTCATGAAGCACTTCGGATCGTCGTTCGGGCAATGCTTCGCTCCATAGAAGGCATGGCAGAACTCATGCAACATCAGTTTCCACACCATCGACTTGGTCTTGATCCTGTGGTCTGAAACCACACAGACATTGCCGGGACAATAGCTCAGTCCCATGATGCCATAATTCTTCGTGTTATGGATTATAGAGCCAGATTGAAAAATTGTCCCTGTTGAGGGAACATCAATTTGAATATAAATCACATCCTCGACTCTTACCTTGCCAAGCTCGTCGTTTTTCTTCATTATCGTAGAATTTTAAAGTTTATACCAGCTCATATATATTGGCATTTCATGCACGAAAGGACTGCATGAGATATGCTTCTTCTAAAAGGAGAACCGGAAGCTCCACTTTCGTGGTACACCTCCGGCATATTTAGGTTCTACCTCCAGTGCAAAGTTACCATTAATATGTGGAACTTTCAAATTATTCCATTATTTATTGTTCCATTCACCTCATATTTAATAAGATTTAATCACCAGCAACCAGAAGGTGCAGATCGGTAGAAGTTCGAAAGAACATGAAAATACGCAAAAGAAGTACGG
>OCTX011862283.1_pt1 | contig 22103 bp, 35 predicted proteins | sample 1539691 | NCBI WGS metagenome assembly OCTX01 (sample SAMN02144231, study PRJEB22623) | gut metagenome | biome: sheep rumen | host: Ovis aries | place: New Zealand
AATGAATATCTGACCCTCTTCGCACTCCTTGGAGCCCATCTTCTCGCCGTTAGCGTCATAAGCTCTGAGGAACCAGTTGCCGTCCCATGCGGACTCCATAACGTTATTCTTCATCTTGTCGATCTCAGCCTGCGCAGCAGCAGCTTCGTCGTCCTTGCCCAGATGCTTGAGTATCGAAACGTAGTTAGGACCTGCGTATGTGAACAGTGTTGCTACCATTACGGACTCAGCTATCTTGGAGTAGCCGCCCTCAGCAGCGAACTTGGGGTTGGTATATGTCTGGAAGCTCTCGCCCGGAGTATCCGAATAGCATGACAGGTTGATGCAGTCATTCCAGTCAGCACGCATAGCAAGAGGCAGTCCGTGAGGACCAAGGTTGTTTACGATATGGTAGAAGGATACCTTCAGGTGATCGAGCATAGGCTGTGCCTTGGACTCGTCATTGTCGTACGGAACCATTTCATCGAGTATGCCCCAGTCGCCTGTTTCCTTGATGTATGCGGAAACAGAAAGTATCATCCACAGCGGGTCATCGGAGAAGTCGCCGCCGATATCGGAGTTGCCCTTCTTGGTAAGAGGCTGATACTGGTGATAGCAGCCGCCGTCAGGAAGCTGTGTGGAAGCGATATCGATGATCCTCTCTCTTGCTCTGTCGGGTATCTGGTGAACGAAGCCGAGTATATCCTGGTTGGAATCACGGAAGCCCATTCCTCTGCCGATACCTGACTCAAAGTAGGAAGCAGAACGTGACAGGTTGAATGTTACCATGCACTGATACTGGTTCCAGATATTTACCATACGGTCTACCTTGTCGCTTGGGGTGGAAACGTTGAGTATGCCCAGCAGCTTGTCCCATGACTCTCTGAGCTCTGCAAGACCTGCGGCTACCTTCTCGGGAGTATTGAACTGCTCGATCATAGCCTTTGCCTTTACCTTGTTGATAGTCTTTCCGTCAGCCTCGAACTTCTGATCGACAGGCATCTCAACATAGCCCAGTACGAAGACGAGAGTCTTGCTCTCACCTGCTTCAAGTGTGATCTCCTTGTAGTGAGAAGCGATCGGAGACCAGCCGTCAGCAAAGGAATCTGTTGCCTTGCCTGCGATAACAGCCTGAGGATCGTTGAAGCCGTTGTACAGACCGATGAATGCGTCACGGTCGGTATCGTAGCCGTCGATGCTGTCGTTTACAGAGTAGAAAGCATAGTGGTCACGTCTGTCTCTGTATTCTGTCTTGTGATAAATAACAGAGCCGTCAACTTCAACTCTGCCTGTTGAGAAGTTTCTCTGGAAATTTGTGCAGTCGTCCTGAGCATCCCACAGACACCACTCTGCGAAAGAGAAGAGCTTGAAGGTCTTCTTCTCGCTGCTCTTGTTTGTGAGTACTACCTGCTGAACTTCGCCGTTATAGTTGTTTGGAACGAAGAAAGTCACCTCAGCCTCGATGCCGTTCTTTTCGCCCTTGATGATGGTATAGCCCATACCGTGACGGCAGGTATACGCATCAAGCTCTGTCTTCACAGGGCTCCAGCCCGGGTTCCATACAGTGCCGTTGTCGTTGATATAGAAATATCTGCCGCCCATATCGATAGGCACGTTGTTGTAGCGGTAACGTGTTATTCTTCTGAGTCTCGCATCCTTATAGAAGCTGTAGCCGCCTGCTGTGTTGGAGATGAGAGAGAAGAACCCTTGTGTACCGAGGTAATTGATCCATGGGTACGGAGTTCTCGGATTGGTGATGACGTACTCCTTGTTAGCGTCATCAAAGAAACCGAATTTCATAATAGTTCCACCTTTCGTGATTAAGATATATATAAATTAATTTTCATTAATTAATACCGTATTTAAGAGACGATCGGGTTTATCTCGGCATCGGAATAAACATTTGTATTCTCGTAATATTCCAGCTTCAGCTCGTTGACAAAGAACCTTGAAGCACAGCGATTATCAGTACGGGCAGCCATTTGCGTATTTTGCTTTAAGTCATTTCGACGTGTTCATCGTATGCCTTTTGAATATTATCGGAAAAACCCATAAGATCAACTCCTGTCAATGCTTCGGGCAGCAGCGCTAATCAGCCGCAAGCGAGACGTTTTCATAAATGACCGAGCGGTGATAATAAACAATCAGAGCCTTTGAACGATAGAATACAACGTTATTATACTTTCCGCTTTCCACTATCTCGTCGTAGGCAAACCCGGCGGCATTATCCGAGATATTTCCCGCTGACAGCTCGTCATACTTGTCCTTTGGGATCGTGAGCAGCACGCCGCCGTCATCGTCAAAGCCAACATAATAATTGCCCTTGTTATCGCTGCAAAGGGTATAGCTTTTGACCTCGATCTCTCTTGGGGCTTTCAGCTCCTGCGAGATCTTCACAACAGGCAGCAGCGAATTGACCGCACAAAGAACCACGAACAGTCCGCAGGCAGCTGTATATATAAGCTGTTCCACCGAGCTTTTCATGCCGTTCCATGTTTTGATGAAAAACAGCAGGAACAATAAAAATATGACACAGGTTATTATCAGCCTTACAAGGTTTGCTCTGAAGAACCTTTCGACCGTTGCCTTTCCGCCAAGCAGGTCTGCGCCCTTTACCATAGCGCTTTTGATAAAGCCTGCGCCGATGCACAAAAGTGCGCACAGCACAAAGGCAGGTGCCCATTTTGAGCTTTCACGGCGGCTGTTTTTGTAGTCATTGAATGCAGCGGAGAAGCTATCCTTAACGTTCACGCCGCATCACTTCTTTAATGTTGCAAATCTCTGTCGGCAATGATAGGTCTGTCCCTTGGTTATCTCGCAATAGCCTGTAACTTCATCGGGCAGACTGAGATTCATGCAGTTGATCATTGCAGTCATCGGCTCGGGACAGAAATAGTGGTTAACGCCGTTATGGTTCCACATATTCCAGAACTTGAATTCCTTAGACACTTCATTTATGACCATAGTGCCGTGAGTTTTATCCTTTACGATGACACCGTAGAAATCCTTGCCGCCGAGCTTGTTCATTCCTGCGGTATACATATCGTTGTCAAGCTCCTGTATAGTCGGCAGCTTGCCTGTAAGATACTCTTTATCCCAATCATTCAGCTCAAGCAGCCTTTCTGTCGGCAGGCATCTTTCGTTAAGCTCGCACCTTTTGCCGATAGGAACGATAAGCTCAAGCTCGTTCTCGTCGCCGCCGTCTACCATAGGCGACCTGATGGTCGTATGAGTGCAGATAGAAACGGGCAGGGCTTTATCGCTGAGGTTTGTCAGGTCGATATCCTGAGTAAGCCCGTTATCGTCCAGTGTAAAGGTATAGCTTATCTTAAAATCTACCGGAAAGCAGCTGTACATCTCATCGCTGCTGTTATGTGTGAATGATGTCACCAGCACGCACTTATCGCCCTCATCGCTGACACTTTCGATAACGTGCGCACGCTTGTGCACCCAGCCGTGGATATGGTTATTGAACTGAGTTTCATTCACGGGCAGGTGATACTCTGCGTCGGAGGTCTTTACAACGCCGCCGTCAAAGCGGTTGGGGAGATAAAGTGTGGGCAGTCCCCATATCTCTCTTGCTGAATCTATCTCCTCAGCGCTGACATTTTCATTATAGCGGAAAATGTCTATCTTATTTTCATCATCCCTGAATCTGAGCACGGATGCGCCCATTGAGGGTGCGACAACGCAGGAATACCTGCCGTGCTCCATTTTAACGCAGTTTACGCCTTTAAACGAATAATTTTTGATCACACTGTTCATATCCTCATTCATATCCTTCTATTCAGATGCAGCGAGGGCATAGCCTCTTGATTATATACAGTTATTATAACACAACAAGCCCTTTTTGTCCAGCATTTAAACAAATTTATTGATAGAATTTAAAGCTGATTTTTGAGTAGTATTTACCAAAAAAGCGCCGCATAAATCACGCTCGGGTGTCAATAATAGTCATACAAGACGCAAAAAGCGTTTTTAAAGGAGGTATTCAAAGATGCTTAATAAGATCGCACTGACGCTGCTGATAATCGGCGGCATCAACTGGGGGCTGATAGGCATATTCCAGTTTGACCTGGTCGCCTTTCTTTTCGGCGGAATGGGTTCGGTCATCAGCAGGATCGTATACACCCTTGTGGCAGCAAGCGCACTTTGGTGCATTTCACTGCTGTTCAGGGATAACGAACTTGTGACCGAATAGCTCCTGAGCAAAGGCTTCGGCATTGGGCAGGGAAGTTTTGTTTCAGCTGCCGTGCGTCTGTTACGCAGCGGGCCTGTTAAAAAGGCGCAGCAGCAGGAACGAGGCTTCCTTTCCCAATGCTGAAGCTTTTCTAATTTGTGAACGTTTCGTCAATAAATGAGCTGTTTGTGAAATTTACACTGCGCTTTTTTGTGCAAATCAACAAAATATGAGCTTTTTAGTATTAAAAAAAGGATTTGTGCTTGACTTTATCGTAAAAAAAGGCTATACTTTAATTGATGTAAGCGATGCAGTGTTTATGCATTGCATCCTGCATCCGTTTTGTTGTCTCCTTTCTTTTGTTCTACACATAGTTTTTTTGTTTTGTTTCAGCAGAGCCGATATGCTCTGCATTTTTTTTGCGCATTTTCACCAATAGTCCGAGGACACCGGGCTGCGTTCATAAAAGATTTACACTCGCAGGCGGCAGAGGACTTGACAAAACAAACTGCGTTTGGTATAATATATAAGCATTCGTATCTAAAGACAGCTGGCAAGATGAACGCAGTTCATTTGTAAGTCCCGCCGAGGAAAGAATAGCAAAGTGATATTTATAAATGACTTTGTTTCTCTTTTGTCTTTTGTGACGAAAGGGATTTTTTCTTTTTAGTTTACGCTTTGCACATCATTTTCATATTCAAAGAGGTGAAAAAGAAGATGCCAAGTGAAAAGGTTTTGCTTGCAAAGCAGGAAAAGGTAGCTAAGCTGACAGACCTCATCAAGAATTCGGCAGCAGGTGTGCTTGTTGATTACAAGGGACTCACTGTTGAGGAGGACACTAAGCTCAGAAGAGAGCTCAGAGAGGCAAATGTTACCTACTTCGTAGAGAAGAACACTATTCTTCGTTTTGCGCTGCACAATGCCGGTTATGAGGACTTTGACGGAGTTCTGGAGGGAACAACAGCTTTTGCTGTTTCCAACGATGACCAGACAGCTCCTGCAAGAGTTCTTGGTAAGTTCGGTGAGCAGTTCAACGGAGAAAAGCTCATTCTCAAAGCAGGCTACATCGGAAGCGATGTTTACGATCAGGCAGGTGTGAAGGCTCTTTCAAAGATCCCTTCCAGAGAGACACTGCTTGCACAGCTGGTTGGTTCACTTCAGGGGCCTATCCAGAAGCTGGCAGCAACGGTCAAGGCTGTTGCAGACAGCAAGGGCGGAGATGCTGCATAATTGCTGCTTAGCCCTTTGCGCATAGATAAATGCGCAGTTACGGCGGGGATATCCCCGGGAAATGCGGTGAGAAACCGCACAACACTAAAATATTATAAAGGAGATTATTATCATGGCTTCAGAGAAGATCACAAAATTTGTAGATGAAATCAAGACACTTACAGTTCTTGAGCTTTCCGAGCTCGTTGACGCTATTCAGGAGGAGTTCGGTGTAACAGCAGCTATCGCAGCAGCTCCTGCAGCTGGCGGTGCCGGTGCAGCAGCAGAGGAGAAGAACGAGTTTGACGTAGTTCTTACTTCCTTCGGTGATGCTAAGATGGGCGTTATCAAGGCTGTTAAGGAGATCACAGGTCTCGGACTCAAGGAGGCTAAGGAGCTGGTTGAGGGCGCACCTAAGGCAATCAAGGAAGGCGCTTCAAAGGCTGACGCTGAGGAGATCAAGGCTAAGCTCGAGGCAGCAGGCGCAACTGTTGAGCTCAAGTAATATAAGACTTGAAAATGATAAAGACAGCATCTTTTCGGTGCTGTCTTTTTTTGTGCAAAAAAAATCGGCTCAGCGCTTTGCCGAGCCGAACGTTTGCTATTCATCTGTCATTGTTATATAGCTTGCTGCTGCCGTTGAGCTGCTGTCGCCTTTGCCCCATATCTGCTCTCTGAACAGCCAGAAAACATCAACGAGGATAACTGCGATAATGAGGATTATCAAGATTATCGGCACTATAAGCGAGCCGCCCTTTTTACCCGGCACTACGCCCGGCATTTGCGGTGCGGCAGGATTGACATATTCGGGAGTATCCTGCATCATTTCCTGTCCCGGCTGGGTGTAGCCTGCTTCGACGGGCTGCTGTGCAAAGCTCTGCCTGAAGCTGTTTTGCTGAGCAAATCCCTGTGGCTGTGCAAAGCCTTGCTGCTGCTGAGCAAATCCCTGTGGCTGTGCAAAGCCTTGCTGCTGAACAAAGCCCTGCGGCTGAGCAAACTGCTGCTGAGCGAACTGCTGTGCAGGCTGAGCTTGCGGCTGTGCATACTGCTGTGCGCTTTGCTGCTCCTGCGGAGCCTGAGCAAACATATCATCTGTGATGACGGGCGGTACTACCGAGTCCATGGTAGGAACTTCGGGCTGAACGCTCTGCATGGCAGGCTCTGTATTCAGATGAAGACCGCAGCCTGTGCAGAATTTAGCGTCGTCCGCTAATTGTGAATTACAGTTGGGACAAAATTTCATTGTGGTCGCTCCCCTTTTTTATTATCAGAATTTGAATCCTTCGATGATATCGCCGTAGATGTACCAGCTTTCGTCTATCATCACGACGGTGATCTCCCTTATATCAACGCCCTTGTCATTGGAGAAATTGACGTTGAGAAGCATTGCTTTATCTATGGTATCGTTGCGTGAGTATTTCTTTTTATAGGCTCTTTGCATATTGCTCAGCCGCTCGTCCGAGATCTCACGTTTGCCTGTTATCTCGCAGCTGACTCTTTCATCGTCATCGAGCTTGCTGTTTTCACGCACAAGTCCGATTATGCCATCGGTGCCTGCTCCGCTGTCTGATACGAGGTATGCTTTTTTTTCGGCAGGGACAAAGCAATTGAGATATGTTGCGCCGTCCTTGCGTGAAAGGCTCTCGCATAGATTTTCAACCGGCTTTTCAAAGTTTGCCGACGGCTGCGTTTCTTTAGAGCAGGCGCAAAAGCACAGCAGTGCCGTAAATATCGGCAGAAGTATCAGCAGCTTTTTCATACCAGATCACCACCGTAAGTTCGATCCAAAATAAAGGCATACCCGCATCAGATCGGGCGGGTATGCCAAAGTTGATAGTCCTGTTAAATTAGACCAGCGAAGGCGCTGATCCCAGACACCATTTTCCGCCTGTTTTAAGTACCTTTACAGTCTTGGTCAAGGTACTTTCTTTTTTGGAACCGGAAACTGTAAATTTGATCTTGAGCGTATAGCCTTTATCTATAAGTCCGAGCGTTTCTGACGATGTCATCTCTGATTTATCGGTGATCTCGTAGGAGATCTTGAAATCATCGCCATATTTTGCTATCATGTTTTTAAGCCTGCTCTCATACTGGCTTCTTGCGGAACTTTCTGTAAGGCTGCCCAGAGCTGCGAGCGATCCGCTTGGTGTTACAGAATCAACGAAAAGATCTACATCTTTGTTTTCAAGTGCTTTGATATAATTCTTGATCGGCTTTTCATATCCTCCGCCGAGAAGAACGATTATCAGCCATACGATAAGACCGACAGCAACTGCGCAAACTGCGATTATGATAGCGAGCTTAGCGTTCTTGCTCATTCCTGCTTTGGGTGCACCCATAGCATTTGGCATAGCCTGCTGGAAAGCCGGCTGATTGAACTGCTGCTGAGGCATACCCTGATCGGTTATAGCTGCTCCGCAATTCGGGCAGAAAGTAGCGTTATCGGCAAGTGTTGATCCGCAATGACCACAGAATTTTGACATACCCATATCCTCCTAAAATCTTCATACTCATAGTTGTTACTGTTGCTCTTTAACAGTAACCTCCAATATTATAAACTAATTATTCATATTTGTCAAGCAGTATTGAGGCGTAAAAACACAATTTTTCGCCCTGTTGCGCAATATTTCGACAGCCTGCGAGGCCGGGCGCACGGGGAGGCGTATACTATTATAAATAAGCACTGAAAAATGCACCGAATTTAGTGGTTCTCCGCAGCCTGACCACAAGATGTTGTTGGGGCTTGTTGCAAAGATCGTGGGATTGTGCATAATGTATAAAAATCCGGTGGAAGAATGGTGAAAATTCTACGCACAAATAGTGGTTGAAACGCTTGAAAAATGCGCTGTTATAGTGTATAATAACACTTGCGTGACTGCACAATTGCTATTGCTATGCTGTCAAGGGTGCGCTTGAATGTCCGACGGGGCATGAGAGGCGCAGGGGAAGTCCGACGGGACAGACCTTTCCCGAAGAGGCGTTGCAAAGCGGAAAGATATGCGTTGAAGCGGAAGGTTGCCGGCGGTTGACCGGGTAATTTCCGTGGAGTATGTCCGATTTCAAACCGGGCGACTGAAATACCGACACGGTATGTGCTTATGCTTCTTGCGAAGGCGGAGGAAACTCTGTTTTGGCGTGGGTGCTCACAGCTTGTGTGTCTGCTATTTTCCGTCCGAGCCGTTAAAAAGCGGTTTCGGAATTTTTTGTGAGACGGCAGGGAACACACGGCAGAGTGTAAATTAATAATAGGGTATTTCGGAAAGAGCTTTGCTTGGATAAACAAGGCTTTGCCCCCAATAACTAATTTTGAGGAGGCGATCATAGTGGCAGTCAATGAAAAGATCAGGATCAAGATCAAGGGTTACGAGCACGCTGTGGTAGATGCAGCAGCAGTAAAGATCGTGGACGCTGTTAAGCGTTCGGGTGCGCAGGTTTCGGGACCTATCCCCCTGCCGACCGATAAGGAGATCATCACGATACTCAGAGCTGTACACAAGTACAAGGACAGCCGTGAGCAGTTCGAGATGAGAACTCACAAGAGACTTATCGTTGTTATCAGACCTACCAAGGAGACCGTAGCATCACTTGAAAGTCTTGAACTTCCTGCCGGTGTTAACATTGTTATGGAGACCAAGTAGTTTCCAAATGAGATCACGGGTGATCTCAAAAAGCAATGGCACGCAGGTCATGTTGGGAAACCAACCAATAACCAAAGGAGGAAAAAATCATGGAAAAAGGAATCATCGGTAAGAAGATCGGTATGACACAGATCTTCGATGAAGCAGGAAAGGTCATTCCTGTAACAGTAGTTGAAGCCGGTCCTTGCGTTGTAGTACAGAAGAAGACTGTCGAGAACGACGGTTACGAGGCTGTACAGCTCGGCTACGGCGACATCAGGGCTAAGAGAGTCAACAAGCCTCTCCAGGGCCACTTCAAGAAGGCTGACGTTGCAATGAAGAGAACTCTCAAGGAGTTCAGACTTGCTGATTGCTCGGCACTCAACGTTGGCGACATCGTAAAGGCTGATACTTTTGCTGAGGGCGACATCGTAGATGTAAGCGGAACAAGCAAAGGTCACGGTTTTTCAGGAACCATCAAGCGTCACAACGGTCACAGGCTCAAGGAAACACACGGTTCCGGTCCTGTACACAGACACGCAGGTTCTTACGGCGCTTGCTCCGATCCTTCAAGGATCTACAAGGGCAAGAAGATGCCCGGTCAGTACGGTAACGTTAAGGTAACTGTACAGAACCTGGAAGTTGTAAAGGTAGACGCTGAAAATAATCTTATCGCTATCAAGGGCGCTATCCCGGGACCAAAGAACGGTACCGTAACGATAGTTGACTGCGTTAAGAAGGCTTAGTGGAAGGAGGAATAGATATGTCACAGATTTCAGTATTTGATATGACAGGTAAAAAGGTTACCGACACTGAGCTCAACGATGCAATATTCGGCATCAAGCCAAACAAAACTATCCTTCACGCAATGGTAGTTAACTACCTTGCTAATCAGAGACAGGGCACACAGTCTACACTTACCAGAACTGAGGTAAGCGGCGGCGGAAGAAAGCCTTGGAGACAGAAGGGCACAGGCCACGCAAGACAGGGTTCTATCAGAGCTCCGCAGTGGGTACACGGCGGTATCGCACTCGGTCCTAAGCCGAGGGATTACAGCTATTCGCTCAACAAGAAGGAAAGAAGACTGGGTATGAAGTCTGCACTTTCCGTTAAGGTCGCTGACGAGAACATGGTCGTTGTTGATAACATCGCTATGGATGAGTTCAAGACAAAGGCTATGATCGAGATGCTCAAGGCTCTTAATGTAGAGGGCAAGGCTCTTATCGTTACCGCTGAGGCAGATGCTAAGGTAATAAAGAGCGCAAACAACATCCCCGGCGTAAAGACAGCAACTGTAAACACTCTTTGCGTTTACGATATTCTGAACTACGATAAGTTTATCGTTTCCTCAGATGCTGTAAAGAAGATCGAGGAGGTCTATGCATGATGAAAACTGCTCAGGATATTATAATCAAGCCTGTTATCACAGAAGATGCGATGGACAGACTTCACAGAAATGTATATACGTTCAAGGTCGCTAAGGACGCTAACAAGATCGAGATCGCTAAGGCTGTTGAAGAGCTTTTCGATGTTAAGGTCGCAAGCGTTAACACAATGACAGTTAAGGGCAAGGAAAAGAGAATGGGTAGATTCACAGGCTACCGCCCGAACTGGAAAAAGGCGATAGTTACTCTTGACGGCGAGAAGACAATTGAATTCTTCGAGGGTATGTACTAATACCGTTACCGTCTGAAAGAGGTACGGAAAAAAACCGTATTCGGACTTTATGGCATGATAACACCGATGTGCTGTAAAGGTGACCTGCGAGGCAGCGAGGGCTGCTGGCCGAAAAGACCGCATTTCACCGCAGGCGTAAGTATGGAAGGGTGCTTGGCGCTCGGCGCTTTGCCCTTTTCGCAAAACTCAGATTAAGGAGTGGATTTATAATGGCAATAAAGAGCTATAAGCCTACGACAAACGGTCGCCGTGGTATGACCGTTACCGATTATTCGGGTCTGTCAAAGGTTGCTCCGTGCAAATCACTGCTCGAGCCTCTGAAGGCTAATTCGGGCAGAAACAGCTACGGTAGGATCACTGTTCGTCACAGAGGCGGCAGAGAAAGAAGAAAATACCGTATTATCGATTTTAAGAGAAACAAACTCAACATGAACGCTCAGGTGCTCACAATAGAGTACGATCCGAACCGTTCAGCTTTCATCGCACTGCTTCAGTATGAGGACGGAGAGAAGAGATACATCATCGCTCCTAACGGACTCAAGGTAGGCGATACAGTAAGAGCAGGCGCAGATGCCGACATCAAGCCCGGCAACGCACTGGCACTTGCAAACATCCCCGTTGGTACTTTCATCCACAACATCGAGCTTTATCCCGGCAAGGGCGCTCAGCTCGTAAGATCAGCCGGAAATATGGCTCAGCTTATGGGTAAGGAAGATAAGTACGCACTTGTAAGACTCCCATCAGGCGAGATGAGAAAGATCCCTATCAACTGCATGGCTACCATCGGTCAGGTAGGAAACATCGACCATGAGAACGTTAACATCGGTAAAGCCGGAAGAAAGCGTCACATGGGCTGGAGACCGACAGTAAGAGGTTCTGTAATGAACCCATGCGATCACCCGCACGGTGGTGGTGAGGGCAGAGCTCCTATCGGACGTCCATCACCTGTAACACCTTGGGGTAAGCCAACAATGGGTTACAAGACTCGTGCTAAGCACAATCGCTCCGATAAGTTTATCGTAAAGCGCAGAAACGGTAAGTAAGCTGAAAGGAGGACGATTTTAAATGAGCAGAAGCGTAAAGAAGGGACCATACGTACAGCCGGTCCTTCTCAAGAGAGTCAAAGCAATGAACGAAGCAGGAGAGAAGAAGGTACTCCAGACATGGAGCAGAGCTTCCACGATATTCCCTGATTTCGTAGGTCATACATTCGCAGTACACGACGGAAGAAAGCACGTTCCGGTATATGTAACTGAGGATATGGTAGGTCACAAGCTGGGCGAATTCGCACCCACAAGAACATTCAAGGGTCATGCAGGCTCAAAGACCTCAAACAGCGGTAAGTAGTGCGGAAGGAGGAAAACAACATGGAAGCAAAAGCAATAGTGAGAAATGCTCGTATTGCTCCTCGTAAAGTCCAGATAGTTCTGGATCTTATCAGAGGAAAGGATCTGGATGTTGCAATGGCAACGGTAAAGCATACACCAAAGGCAGCAAGTGAATATCTTGAAAAGCTCCTCAAGTCCGCCGCTAGTAACGCAGAGAACAATCATAACATGGATAAGAACAGCCTCTATGTGAGCGAGTGTTATGTTTGTCCGGGACCGATCATGAAGAGGATAATGCCAAGAGCACAGGGCAGAGCCTTTAGGATCCTGAAGAGAACTTCGCATATAACAGTAGTTCTCAAGGAAAAGGAATAAGCTAAGGAGGTAAACTATGGGACAGAAAGTTAATCCACACGGACTTCGTGTAGGTGTTATCAAGGATTGGGATTCCCGCTGGTTTGCAGATAAGAGCACCTTTGGCGATACACTGGTTGAGGACTTCAATATCCGTAAGTTCATAATGAGAGAGCTTAACAGAAGATCAAAGAATCCTAATGACAAGTGCGTATATGCAGGTGTTCCGAAGGTAGAGATCGAAAGATTCGCAGATAAGGACGGAAGCTCCAAGGTAAAGGTGCACATCCACTGCGCAAAGCCGGGACTCGTTATAGGAAGAGGCGGAGCAGAGATCGACAAGCTCCGTGCAAACGTTGAAAAGATGATAGGCAAAAGCGTTGCTATCAATATCGTAGAGGTAAAGTCACCTGATCTGAACGCTCAGCTGGTAGCTGAGAAGATCGCTCACGATCTTGAGGACAGAATCTCTTACAGAAGAGCAATGAAGCAGTCGATCGGCAGAGCTATGAAGCTGGGTGCAAAGGGTATCAAGACCACTGTATCAGGCAGACTTGCAGGTGCCGAGATCGCAAGAAGCGAGAGCTACCACGAGGGTACTATCCCGCTGCAGACGATCAGAGCTGATATCGACTACGGATTTGCAGAGGCACTTACCACTTACGGTAAGCTCGGCGTTAAGGTCTGGATCTACAGAGGAGAGGTCCTCAAGGGAGAGGCTGCTCCGTCTGACAGAAGAGATTCTGACAACAGAAACGACAGAAGACGCAGAGCACGTCAGAATGACAGAGCTAAGGATAATCGCAGAGAGTATAACAAGGCTCGTGATATGAAAAGAGAAGGAGGTAACAACTAATGCTGCTTCCAAAGAGAGTAAAATACAGAAAACAGCACCGTGGACGTATGACCGGTAAGGCTATGCGTGGAAACAAGGTGTCAAACGGTGAGTTTGGTCTTCAGGCACTTCAGCCTGCATGGATCACTTCAAACCAGATCGAGGCTGCCCGTATCGCTATGACAAGATACATCAAGCGTGGCGGACAGGTATGGATCAAGCTGTTCCCTGATAAGCCGGCAACAAGAAAGCCGCTCGGAACCCGAATGGGTAAAGGTAAGGGAGCACCGGATTACTGGGTAGCAGTCGTTAAGCCGGGCAGAGTAATGTTCGAGATCGCCGGCGTTAGCGAAGAGGCTGCAAGAGAGGCTATGCGTCTTGCAATGCACAAGCTGCCGATCAAGTGTAAGTTTATAACCAGAGAAACTCAAGAAACGGGTGGTGAGCAGTAATGAAGGCAAATGAGATCAACAACATGACAGCCGATGAGCTTAACAGCAAGCTGGCTGAACTCAAGCAGGAGCTTTTCAACCTTCGTTTCCAGCACGCCGTTAATCAGTTGGAGAACCCAATGAGATTGAAGGCAGTCAAGAAGGATATTGCTCGTGTAAAAACAGTCATTCGTAAGCAAGAGTCTGAAATTCAGTAAAAGGTGAAGGAGGAACTACTGTGAGCGAAGAGAGAAACCTCAGAAAAACCAGAGTAGGCGTTGTGGTATCCGATAAGATGGATAAGACTATCGTAGTTGCTATCAAGGATAACGTACAGCACCCTCTGTATAAGAAGATAATCAAGAAGACCGTTAAGCTCAAGGCACACGATGAGAATAACGAATGCGGCATCGGTGACAGAGTAAAGGTAATGGAAACTCGTCCGCTCTCCAAGGACAAGAGATGGAGACTGGTTTCGATTATCGAAAAGGCTAAGTGATATTGTTCAAACTTTAATCGTGCGAAGGCACTCATATTTTGAAAGGAGGAACGCACTGTGATACAGATGCAGACTTACCTTAAGGTTGCAGATAACTCCGGCGCTAAGGAGCTTATGTGCATCAGAGTTCTTGGCGGAACTCGCAGAAAGTATGCAAACATCGGTGACGTTGTAGTATGTTCTGTTAAAAAAGCAACACCGGGCGGAGTTGTTAAAAAAGGCGATGTTGTAAAAGCTGTTATCGTCAGATCAGCAAAGGGTCTGCGCCGTGCAGACGGCACATATATCCGTTTTGACGAGAACGCAGCTGTAATAATCAAGGAAGATAAGAACCCAAGAGGAACCCGTATTTTCGGGCCTGTTGCGAAGGAACTGAGAGAAAAGGATTACCTTAAGATCCTTTCGCTCGCTCCGGAAGTTCTTTGATCGGGAGGTGTCGTAAATGAATAAGGTACATGTAAAAACAAACGACACTGTTATTGTTCTTTCCGGTAAGGATAAGGGCAGAAAGGGAAAGGTACTTCAGGTATCACCCAAGGAAGGTAAAGTGATCGTAGAGGGACTTAACCTGGTAACAAAGCACGTTAAGCCCAGAAGACAGGGAGAGCAGGGCGGCATCGTTGAGGCTGAGGCAGCAATGTATGCAAGCAAGGTGCAGCTCGTTTGCCCTAAGTGCGGCAAGGCAACAAGGATAGCTCATAAGATCCTTGAGGATGGCTCTAAAGTAAGAGTCTGCAAGAGCTGCGGAGAAGAAATATAAGGAGGAGTTAAACGATGTCAAGACTTAAAGAAGAATATGTAAACACCGTAGCTCCTGCTATGATGAAAAAGTTCGGATATGCAAATGTAATGCAGATCCCTAAGCTCGATAAGGTAGTCATCAACGTTGGCTGCGGAGCAGATAAGGATAACAAGAAGGTAATCGACGCTATCATGGCTGACCTTGCAGCAATAACAGGTCAGAAGCCTGTCGTTTGTAAGTCAAAGAAGTCAGTAGCTAACTTTAAGCTGCGTGACGGACAGGTGATCGGCGTTAAGGTAACACTGCGAAGTGAAAAGATGTATGAGTTTGTTGACAGACTTTTCAACGTTGCATTTCCACGTGTTCGTGACTTCAGAGGAATCAATGCAAATTCCTTCGACGGCAGAGGAAACTACTCTACCGGTATCAAGGAGCAGCTGATATTCCCTGAGATCGAGTACGATAAGATCGACAAGGTGCGTGGTATGGATATCAACTTTATCACTACCGCTAACACCGATGAAGAGGCAAAAGAGCTGCTCTCACTGTTGGGCGCACCTTTTGCAGATAAGTAAGAAGAGGAGGATATAAGTAATGGCAAAGAAGTCTATGATAAACAAGCAGCAGGCTGCGCCTAAGTATTCAACTCGTGCTTACAACAGATGTAAGATCTGCGGAAGGCCCCATGCGTATCTGAGAAAGTTCGGCATCTGCCGTATCTGCTTCAGAGAGCTGGCTCATGAGGGTAAGATCCCGGGCGTTAAGAAGGCAAGTTGGTAAAGGAGGTTAACAAGCATGCAAATCACAGATACAATAGCAGATTTACTGACAAGAATCCGTAATGCAAGCTCTGCTAAGCACGCAACAGTTGACGTTCCTGCATCTAATATGAAAAAGTCCATAACCCAGATCCTTGTGGATGAGGGCTATATAAAGGACTTCAAGATCATTGAGGACGGTAAGCAGGGTATAATAAGAATAACTCTTAAATATGACGAGAACAGAAATCCCGTAATCACAGGTCTCAGAAGGGTTTCAAAGCCTGGCCTGAGAATATATGCAAGCTGTGAGGATATGCCTAAGGTAATCAAGGGACTGGGCGTTGCAATAGTTTCAACATCCAAGGGCGTTATCACTGACAAGAAGGCTCGTGAGCTGAATGTCGGCGGCGAGGTTCTCGCATTCATCTGGTAAGGAGGACTAATAATATGTCAAGAATAGGTATAAAGCCGATTAGTGTTCCTGCAGGTGTAGAGGTAACTGTTGCAGAGGGTAATCTGGTAACAGTAAAGGGACCAAAGGGAACACTCACCAGGAAACTTCATGGTGATATGATAATCAAGAACGAGGCAGGCGTGATAACAGTTGAGCGTCCAAGCGAGGATAAGCTCCACAAGTCACTGCATGGCCTTACAAGAACTCTCATCAGCAATATGGTAGAGGGTGTAACAAACGGATTTTCTAAGCAGCTCGAGATCGTGGGCGTAGGTTACAGAGGACAGAAGCAGGGCAAGAACCTCGTTCTGAACCTTGGATTCTCAAATCAGGTAGTGATCGCTGAAACAGATACTATCAAGCTGGAGATGCCGGACGCAAACCACATCACAGTATCGGGATGCGACAAGCAGGAAGTCGGTCAGTTCGCTTGCGAGATCCGTAAGAAGCGTCCACCGGAGCCTTATAAGGGTAAGGGTATCCGCTATGTCGGCGAGTACGTTATCCATAAGGAAGGTAAAGCCGGTAAGGGTGCTAAGAAGTAATAAAAGGAGAGAATTACTATGGTTAAAAAGCTTGACAAGGCTAAGGCAAGAGCCAAGAGACACGCAAGAGTACGCAACAAGATCAACGGTACTGCTGAGTGTCCTCGCCTTAATGTATTCCGCTCCTCTAAGCATATCTATGCGCAGATCATCAACGATGAGACCGGCGTAACACTTTGCTCAGCATCTTCACTTTCAAAGGATTTTGAAGGCAAGGGCAGCAACAAGGAAGGCGCACGCAAGGTCGGCGAGATGATCGCTTCAGCGGCTAAGGCAAAGGGCATCGAGAATGTCGTATTCGACAGAGGCGGCTTCCTTTACCACGGACGTGTTCAGGAGTTAGCAGACGGAGCCCGTGAAGGCGGACTTAAGTTCTAAAAAGGAGGGTATACATTTGGCTTTAATAGATGCTTCAACATTGGAACTTACCGAAAAGGTAGTAGCCATAAACAGAGTTTCTAAAACTGTTAAGGGCGGACGTATCTACAAGTTTGCAGCACTGGTTGTTGTAGGCGACGGAAACGGCATCGTAGGCTTTGGCATCGGAAAGTCGGGAGAAGTTCCCGATGCTATCCGTAAGGGTATCGAGGATGCGAAGAAGAACCTTATCAAAATATCACTCAAGGGAACAACTATCCCTCATGAGATCGTAGGAAAGTACGGAGCAGGCGCTGTGCTGATGAAGCCGGCAGCTCCCGGTACAGGAGTTATCGCAGGCGGTCCTGTAAGATCGGTCGTTGAGATGGCAGGTATCAAGGATATCAGAACGAAGTCACTTCGTTCAAACAATCCATGCAATGTAGTAAGAGCTACACTTGCAGGTCTTGCAGCAGTAAAGAGTCTTGACGAGATCGCAGCTAAGAGAGGAAAGACTGCGAAAGAGATCATAGGCTAAGGAGGAAAGTACAGATGGCAAACCTGAAGATCGAACTGGTCAAGAGTCTGAACGGTAGAAGCGCAAAGCAGATCGCCACTGCAAATTCTCTTGGTCTCAGAAAAATCGGTGATACAACAGATCAGCCCGATAATGCACAGACACAGGGCAAGATCAAGGTAGTATCCCACCTTATTAAAGTAACCCAGGCTTAAAGCAAGGAGGTGCAATACAAATGAAACTGCACGAATTATCACCTAACCCGGGCGCTAATGTCGAGAGCAAGCGCAAGGGCAGAGGTCACGGTTCCGGAAACGGAAAGACAGCCGGCAAGGGCCATAAGGGACAGAAGGCTCGTTCCGGCGGTTCTATCAGACCGGGATTTGAAGGCGGACAGACCGCACTGGCAAGAAGAATCCCTAAGCGTGGATTCAACAATATATTTGCAACTAAGTACGCAGTTATCAATGTTTCCGATCTTGAGATGTTCAACGACGGTATCACCGTAGACGCTGAGCTGCTCAAGGCAAGCGGACTTATCAACAAGGAGCTTGACGGCATCAAGGTGCTCGGAAACGGCGAGCTTACCAAAAACCTTACCGTTAAGGCTGCTAAGTTCTCAGCAGCTGCCAAGGAAAAAATCGAAAAGGCAGGCGGGAAGGCAGAGGTGATGTAATTGTGATAGAGACATTTCGCAATGCCTGGAAAATACCGGACTTAAGGAAAAAACTTCTCTTTACATTTTTCATCATCGTTATTTACAGAGTGGGCGGTACGGTACCTGTTCCATTTCTCGACGCAGATAAGCTCAGAGAGTGGTTTCAGCAGAGTGAGAACTCAGGTGACTTTTTCAGCTACCTGAACGTTCTGTCGGGAGGTAACTTCTCCAAGGCAACACTCCTTGCGCTCTCCGTTTCGCCTTATATCAATGCACAGATCATTATTCAGCTTCTCACTTATGCTCTTCCTCCGCTGGAAAGGCTCGCTCATGAAGGTCCTGAAGGCAGGAAAAAGCTGGACAAGATCACAAAGTATTTCGCTCTGCTGATCGCTATATTCCAGGCTTGGGCATATTATCTCACTCTTTCCAAAGCAGATGCTGTGGTTTACACATCAGGCTTTGACAAGATATTCTCCGAGATCGTTATAATTGCTTGCTTTACCGCAGGTGCTTCAATGACTATCTGGCTCGGTGAGGAGATAAACTCAAAGGGTATCGGAAACGGTATCTCAATGCTGCTGTTTGCAGGTATCATCGCAAGAGGACCTACGGCAGTTCTCGGACTGATACAGCTGATGAGAACAGGCGATGCAAAGAACATTATCCTTGTTCCTATAATCATCGTTGTGTTCGTTGCAATGATCGCATTTATTATCTTTATGAATGAGGCTGAAAGAAGGATACCGATACAGTATGCTAAACGTGTAGTCGGCAGAAAACAGTACGGCGGACAGAATACGTTCATCCCCGTTAAGATCGCAATGAGCGGTGTGCTGCCTATCATCTTCGCTATGGCATTCGTTTCACTTCCTTCAACACTTAAAATGTTTATCAAGCCTTCCGAAGGCTCGCTGTATTCCAAGTTCCTTAACTGGTTCAGCTATACACACCCCGTGTATGCGATAGTTTATTTCATACTGATAATCGGATTCAACTATTTCTATGTTTCTATGCAGTATAATCCTGTCGAGATAGCTAATAATCTGAGACAGAACAACGGCGGTATCCCCGGAATAAGACCGGGTAAGCCAACATCTGATTATATCAAGAAGATACTTGGCAAGATAACCCTCGTGGGAGCTATATTCCTTGGAGTTATCGCTATATTCCCTATCATCTTCACAGCTATAACCAAGATGAATATTGCTATGGGCGGTACTTCCATACTCATCGTTGTGGCAGTTGCCCTTGAAACAGTTCGTACAATGGAATCTCAGATGATGATGCGTCACCATAAGGGCTTCCTCGAATGATTTTAGTAAGGCAGTAAAGTTTTGAAAATGTAAAATTCAAACTCAGCTTCACCTTTAAGGCGAAGCACGACCGAAAGATCACGAAAGGAGGAAATGTCTGCTTTATGCAGGCATGATAAAAAGTATGAACATTATTCTTTTAGGCGCTCCCGGCGCAGGCAAAGGCACACAGGCAGAGGTATTGTGCAAGGATCTCGGTATCCCTACCATTTCCACAGGCAATATGCTCAGAGCTGCTGTTAAGGCAGGTACTGAGTACGGTCTGAAGGCTAAGGCTGCAATGGATGCAGGAGCACTTGTTTCGGACGATATAGTTATTGGTATACTCAAGGACAGGATAGCTGAGCCTGATGCAAGCAACGGTTTTATCCTTGATGGTTTCCCAAGAACAGTTCCTCAGGCTGAGGCTCTGGATCAGATGGGCGTTACTATCGACAAGGTAGTTGAGCTTGCTGTTGATGACGAGGTCATCAAGAACAGACTTTCCGGAAGAAGAGTTTGCCTTGACTGCGGTGCAACTTATCACGTTGTTACCAAGGCTCCGAAGGTAGAGGGAGTTTGCGATGTTTGCGGTAAAGAGCTCGTTATCAGAAAAGACGATGAGCCTGCTACCGTTATCAGCAGACTTGAGACCTACCACAAGACCACAGCTCCGCTGGTAGATTACTACTCAAAGCAGGGCAAGCTGGTGACCGTTCACGGCACAAATTCTGTTGCCGAAACAAACGATATGGTACTCAAAGCTCTGAAGGGCTGAGAGATTAGAAAGGTCAAAAAAGGCGTTACTGATGATTTGTATAAAATCCGGTAAAGAGATCGAAAAAATGCGCAAAGCGGGAAAGATCACCGCAGGCGCAATCATAGCTGCGGGCGAGGCGCTCAGACCGGGTATGACTACCCATGAGCTGGACAAGGTCGTTCACAGATATATTACCTCACATGGTGCAAAGCCCAGCTTTCTGGGTTACGGCGGATTTACAGGCTCAGCTTGTATCTCGATAAATGATGAGGTCATCCACGGGATCCCCGGCCCGAGAAAAATACTCGAGGGCGACATCGTTTCGGTAGATGTGGGAGCTTATATAGACGGCTACCACGGAGATTCCTGCAAGACCTTTGCGTGCGGAAATGTTTCCGATGAGGCAAAGGCACTTATAAAGTCCACTGAAGAAAGCCTCTATCTTGCGATAGAAATGGCTAAGCCGGGCGTAAGGCTCGGCGATCTCGGTGCGGCGATAGCTAAACATAATGAGGACAACGGTTACGGCGTTGTAAGAGAATTTGTCGGTCACGGCGTGGGCAGAGATCTTCACGAAGATCCCGAGGTGCCAAACTACGGCAAGGCAGGTCACGGCATAAGACTGGTAGCAGGTATGGTGATTGCCATAGAACCGATGATAAATCAGGGAACTGCAAAGGTCTATCAGCTCGATGACGGCTGGACGATAAAGACCGCTGACGGCAAGCTCTCAGCTCATTTTGAACACACGATAGCTATCACTCAGACAGGCGCAGTCATTCTGACTCAGCCGTGAGGTGAGTGGTGCAGGTCGTGAAAGGCTCGCTGGTCAAAGCGTGTGCAGGTCGTGATAAAGACTCCCTGTTCGTTGCTGTGGGAGTAAGCGACGGTTTTGTATATATCTGCAACGGAAGATCAAGACCTCTTGAAAAGCCAAAGCGGAAAAATATAAAACACATTTCACCTATGCACGAAACGATCAGTTTACAAGGGCTGACAAATAAACAGTTGAGAAGGCTGATAAGTCAGTATTTGACCCGATCTGACGGTCAGCAAGACCAAGACCTTTGAATGAGGAGGTATTTTAATGTCAAAGGAAGATGTGATAGAACTTGAAGGAATGGTTGTAGAGGCACTGCCAAACGCAACATTTCAGGTGGAGCTTTCCAACGGTCATAAGATCCTTGCTCATATTTCGGGTAAGCTTCGTATGAACTATATAAGAATCGTTCCCGGAGATAAGGTAACGGTCGAAATGTCACCGTATGATCTGACAAAGGGACGCATTACATGGAGAGCTAAGTAATAAAGACCTTAGTCGGAACAATGCAGTTAAACAAGAGGAGGTATTTCAATGAAAGTAAGACCTTCAGTTAAGCCTATTTGCGAAAAGTGCAAGGTTATAAAAAGAAAGGGCAAGGTCATGGTGATCTGCCAGAACCCAAAGCATAAACAAAGACAGGGCTAACAAACCAATAATGGAGGTGCAGCTAAATAATGGCTCGTATTGCTGGTATCGACCTGCCGAGAGATAAAAGAATAGAGGTTGCTCTTACTTATATCTTCGGTATCGGTCAGAAGACTGCTACTAAGATCGTCAAGGAAACAGGCGTTGATCCTGATGTTCGTGTAAAGGACATGAACGAGGACGATGTAGCAAAGCTTCGTGAATATATTGATCATAATCTTACAGTTGAGGGTGACCTCAGAAGAAATGTGGCTCTTAACATCAAGAGACTTACAGAGATCGGCTGCTATCGTGGTATCCGTCACCGCAAGGGACTTCCCGTTCGTGGACAGAGAACCAAGACAAACGCAAGAACTCGTAAGGGTCCTGTTAAGACCATCGCTAACAAGAAGAAGTAAAGGAGGGTGTGAACAATGGCTCAGGCTAAGAAGAAAGTT
>OCTX012032302.1_pt1 | contig 22103 bp, 17 predicted proteins | sample 1539691 | NCBI WGS metagenome assembly OCTX01 (sample SAMN02144231, study PRJEB22623) | gut metagenome | biome: sheep rumen | host: Ovis aries | place: New Zealand
TCGAACAAAATCTCTCCTATAAAGAGATCTCTCAGCAACTCCATATATCTGAAAGCGCCGTTCATGGCGCTTTGGTCAGAATTCGGAATAAAGGAAAATAATACCATATTATAAAAATCTGAATCTTAGTGCAATTCGATCATCTCACGCAATTAGTATTATGGAAGGAGGGGAATGAACGATGGATCAAGATCGCCAATTATGTGTCGATCAAATCTTAGAGACCATCGAATATGGACATTTATCATACGAAGAAATCGAAAGGAGGCTAAATAAATCCATTGATGATGAACTATCTGGTTCTCTTGATTCAGAATATAATGCCACCAAAGTAGAGTTGTGCAACTCTTTACTTTGGCAACTCAAGACACATGGAAAGCTCGAACTTCAGGCACCATCTGAGAAAACCAAGGAAAGGATAAAGAGCAACCATACTGTATACAAACACAAAAAGGCAGTTCTACACCGTTCAATATTTGCTGTAGCAGCAGTTTTGGTATTTGTTGTTGGCGTGGCGCTATTATGTGGAATATCTCCGATTCAATGGTTCACTAGCAAATCAAGTGAAGATGAACAACAATACATTGTAGAATTGAATTCAATTAGCATAGATACGATTTCCAAAGCTATTGCAGAGCATAGTGAATCTGGGATTCTATCTTTGTCAACTTCTGACTATTCAGAATTAATACGCTTCCTTGGCTTCGATCCATTTATTGCGCCAGATATTGCAGGTTCATATACGATTGATAAGTATAATGCAAGAGTATCACAGGATAACATATTCTTATCGTGTAGATATCGCAATACACTAACGGCATCTGATCTGAGTCTTGTCTTAAGGGAATACTTCTATCTTTCTTCTGATCAGGCATACATCCGATTTGAACAAGATAAAGAAGGAGACCAGATTACTATTCATGGCATTATGGTTTACAAATATATGAATAGTAACAGAACCAACTATGTGTGGATACACAATAATACTGTATATTCAGTAACTACTGATGCATCGGGCGAAGATTGTGAAAAACTTCTAAATGATATCATAACATGGAGGGAAATCAAATGAGAAAAATACTATCTGTCTTTGTGCTTATGCTACTAATATCCAGTTATACCTTGATTAGTCAAGCAGAGATACTCTCAGATCCTGTATTTGATTCAATTAGCGTGACTATCTCAACCAGTAAAACAGTCATATTTGATGCAACAACATTTGAAGAACACAGTAGTATCGAGATTACTCGGGTAAGACTATATAAGAAAATCAGTAATGTTTGGACATACCAAGGCGATTTACCTCTACCAACTAATGTGTCCGTCATGTCTGATAATATCTACGCAACTGCTGATTACTCTAGTTATATTGGTACTGGAACTTACAGATTATATACCACATTCTCTGCTGATGGATACAACGTTTCAAGGTACTCAAACACAAGAACATACTAACTTTGTTTTTCCAAATTTAGGCCAAATATCATAGATTCTACTGCTCAGCCGCCATCTATCTTGGTTTTATCACAGAAAATCTCAATTTGCAGGAAAGGTTTTATAAAGCCGTAAATGGCATGATAATTGATGAAAAATGTAAGGCCCTCACCATATAGATTACAGAAACTATTAATGCTAAATCCTATTTAGCCGACTAACTAAGTAATCTAATTTTCCGGGATCAGCAAAAATGCAATATCAAAAATGCCTGTTCAACAATAGTTATCCGTCACAGTACAGATCGTATGAGCATATTGCACCAGCCAACGGCCCCTTTTCGGAGTAAAACGGACGGATTGCGGAGCTTAAACGGCTAGAATGTGGTGTCATCAGCCATCTGGGAAAAGGTATAACTTTGGATCTATCCCAGCGAAACACGCGACCGTGCGGGAGATGAGGGGGTGTCCACCGCGGCAGAAGGAGAATGGGAAAACGCATTCTCCCCCGAGAGCAGTTTCCCTGTGAGTTGACCCGAAACCTTTCTTTTTAGGCACTCATCCTTCATAATGGAGATACCATCGCAAGATGGAATCTTTCATTAGGAGAGCTTCGAATGCTGGACTGCAAGGAAATCATCATCAAACAGTACGGAGGAGGGATGTCTGGAAGTGCTCTGGCTGAGCAGGGCCTTGGCAGCAAGTCCGGAATCAACGACTTTCACAGCGCTTTTGAGGCCTGCGAGAAACTCTCGTTTCCGCTTCCGGAAAGAATCACCAACTATGGAATCGCCGAACTCGTCTACGGATCAGCCAACACAGGTCATGCTGTCGGAAGGGATGTTTCCTTCGAGTACTCGGATTAGGTAGCGGTTCACAAGGCCATGACAGGACATGAGAACATGAGCATGGTATTCCAGCGGAACCGATATGTACGCGAATGCGAGGAAACCGGGAAGAAGAACTACTCCTACCTCCAATTTTGCGCCAATTACGAAGCCTGGTGCGGGGAGAACGAAGAGACCATGCATTTCCAAGCGGTCATTGCGCAAAAGATGGAGGTGGACTTTGCCGGGAAGACGTTCCCTCTCATTGACGGACAGACCGGCGAGATCTGCACTGTTGTAGTTTTTGTGGCTGTACTTCCGTACTCACAGTACATTTTCGCTGAAGGTATGCTTTCCACTCGTGAACCGCTATGGATCGCAGTCAATAACCACGCGCTTCGTTTTTCGGTGGAGTTCCCGCATTGGTAGTCTGTGACAATTGCAAGCAGGCAGTGCTGGCAAATCAGGATTGGATTGAGCCTGTGCTAAATAAGGATTACGCCGAATGGGCAGAGCACAACCACACCGTCATCAAGCCGACAAAAGTTCGTAAACCGAAGATGAAAAGCAGTGTGGAAAACGCTGTGGGCATCCTGGAAAGCGGTATCTTCCACACGTTGGCAGAGCGGCAATACTTCTCGCTGGAACAGTTCAACCGGGATCTTTGGAAAGAAGTAGAGAAGCTAAATCACGCTCCGTTCAGGAAGAAGCCCCATAACTGGTATTATTACTGGATAGAAGAAAGGGAAGAGTTTCTCCCGCTTCCGGTAGTGGAATATGAGCACATGGAACGCCGGGCCAAAGTGTCGCCTGACTTTCATGTGCGTTTCGACAATGCCTACTACAGCGTGGATAAAGCATACATGCATCAGCAGTTTGTCGTGGCCGCTACGGAGAGCATTGTCCGGATCAGCACCAAGCAAGGGAAACCGCTGGCAGAATGCTCCAACGCGCTGCTGAAGAGGGCAACCAAGCACTTCACGGTGGTCATTTCTCCCAGAACTTATGCGGCCGTTTGCGCCGCAAGCCGGCCGTTCTGCCTCCGCCCGGTGGCCGTTCTCAGACCGCAACTGTGGTCGCCGGGGGACGCAGAATGCACCGGAGGTATTACGAAAATGATGGATCAGGTGAAGAGCTTTGATGAGAATAATAGAAATTGTGACAAGTGTTCTACAGCTATCTGTTAAGCTGATAATCTCTTTAAATTCTATGCATTGTTTGAGGAGAAAAATATGAATTGGTATAAATCTATTAGTGAAATCCGTAAACAACAACAAAACAATCAATTGGTTGTTTTTGTTGGGGCTGGAATATCGAAGAATTCAGGATTGCCGTCATGGGGGGAGCTAATTGAGAAAATTGCTAAAGAAATAGATTATTACCATAAAAATCAATGTATTGATTGCAAGTTGCGAAGTCCTGTTTGCCCCAAAGGGACAGCAACAGCTTCATGTGATTATTCGCAAGATGAGTTTTTGCGCATCCCTGAATATTTCTATCAAATGGATAATAGCAAAGATCATAAGAGATACTATCAGTTTATTGTTGATTCACTAGAGAGTGAGGGAACATCAAATCCGATAGATGATGAGATCTTTAATTTGCTTCCTCACCACATTATAACAACAAACTATGATTCATTATTGGAAGGCTCAAATAACCACTTATCAAAATTGTATACAGTTGTAACCGAAGACAGCGACTTACTTTCAGAAGCAAGTGATAGGTATATTATAAAAATGCATGGAGATCTTGCATCTCCCCGAACAATTGTCTTAAAGGAAAGTGATTATATTGATTATGAACAAAAACATCCTCTTATAAGCACATTCATACGTTCACTTTTAATCAATCACACATTTGTATTTTTGGGATACTCACTTAATGATTACAATCTGAATCTAATTATTGGTTGGATTAATTATTTTCAGAAGATCCACAACGTGATCAAGCGACCTAAGAGCTATTTGATTGACTGCAAAATGCCTTCAAAGCATGAGACTATAAGGCAAGAGTCAAAGAATATTTTTATTGTTGATATATCCGAAATACCAGATGATATTGTTCAAAAGGCTAATCCTCCTTCGTGCTTGACTACATCAATCGGGCAACACCATTATGCATATTTGCGAGCATTGACTTCTCCAGATTTTCTTGAACAGTTCATTCCGCTATCAGATACATTAAAAGAAAAATACGCTGCTCTTGATTGTTATAGACGGATTTCTCATTATGATCTAATTAAATCACAGCATCTAGGTAGAATATCTTTTGAATCAACGGCTTTGGTTTTTTATGATAAGAACTGGTTTGATAATTATGCCAAACTGGTTGAGGCTAATGATCAGAATGTGGTTCATATTTTACAAAAAGCTGGTATAACTGAACTGCGTTATTTCCCGAATGAATCGCCATTGTTAATTCCAGAGGTTGATTATTATGGAGACCATAATTTCAGTCTATATTTGGATAATGATTATATTGCATTGCAAAAGTCAGCCCATGATTGTATAGAACATGCAGAAAAAGCATATTATCTATATATAACGGGAACCTCATCTCAAGAAGTCTTTTCTGCAATTGAGGAATCATATTTAGATCTACCAAAGAAAAACTATTATATATCCCTTTTAATCTGCAAAATTCGAGAAAGGATCATTAAACTTACATCTTTCAATCGTCAAAAAGAGTTAACTGCCGAAATAAATCAGATATTTGTTACATGCCCAAAACAATACGAAAATGCTGTTGGGTTTCTTAGAATGATTCATAATTCCACAGCAAATCAAGCATTAGAAATGCAAGAATTACTCGACAAGCAAGAGAAAAGGAACAAATATGGACGTACTGGTTGGGAAAGCGGCCATGCGTTCACACATATTTGGAAGTTGCAGGCCATTGCTTATGATTATTATTTCTTCATTAAAAAGAATTTTTTGCCCCTTGATTATTTTACTGATAGCAAAAAGTACTTAAGTTACTACATACAAGCGATTCTTTGCTCATACTCTCCTATTGAGACTTCAACAAGTACAGACTTTTTTGATTTGCCTACTCATCATCAGCATTATACTCTTACTGATATCGATCTTGATATTATAGTAAAGTTCTCTGATCCCAAATTATTGAGTAGCTGGTTAAAAAAATACAATGTGGAAATTCTCGAAATTGATAAGAGTGTAAATATAGCTAGAAAGTACGAAAATCTCTGTAATAGTTTTGTATCTTTATCAATAAAGTACTTACCTGATTATATTCGAAACCTAACTGTAGTCATATTTACTTCCGGAGTAAACTCTGGTATAAAAGATCATACTGTTTCCATTTTTGTTGATTCTTTTATTAGTGCAAGTAAAAAGGATCTCAACCTTTGCATTAAGTTATTAGCCACATTAGATTTTCTTGTTCAAAATGCCACTGACCATTTTACACTAGATTTCAAAAACCGAATTCTTAAAACCATTCTAGATGAAAAAAACTATAATACTTTACTGGCGGAACCTTCTTCAACAATACGTAAGGTTGTAAGGATTTTTGCTCCATTTGTTGAACAAAAAATAGTAGAACAACAACTTGAATACATTGAGAAACAAGAGACAATACAGAAAAAGTTAGCATTAATATATGATCGCAGATTTCTTCTGCCTATAAATAAATATCAAAACTTGATTGAGGAGAACATAACAAATATAAGTAGTGATCAAGTGTTTCATCTTCTTGTCGAGAAACGTATCCGGTTTACTCCTGATATCCAAGCGCACTTTGTTGATACAATTAAAAAAGAACATGAGAAAAGGATTGCTCAACCAGGTCAACGAAGTTATCCTGATTGGCTTCAAATAACCCTTGATGAATGTATCATTCTTAGAATTCTAGGTTACAACTTTGATATCAGTATTTTGCAACCTTATAAAGAATACTCATTGTATTTGCAGTTTATACTTGATCCTGAAACATTTGACTATTCTCAAATAAATACAAAGGAGTATATGTGGCAAAATCTGCTGTTCTCCACTGAATATGGAGAACTACTAAAAAAACATAAGGAGGAAATTCTTACACCAGAATTAAAAAGGATATTCAAAATGGGTTTGGAAACAAGAGATCAACAAAAAATAGTTTACGGTGTATTATTGGATCAAGATGAACTTGGAAAATTCTGAGAAGTGCATCCTTTCCGTAAGCATTCAATAATTCCACGGTTTGAAAGTAAGCGTTCAATGACTCCACGTTAAACCCGAAATCTGCCCTGCATTTCCTCATTCTAAGGCATCAAGTCATCCACCTTTGCCTGCGGATCAACGGCAAACTGTTCAGGCAGGACATCCAGCAGATGGTTCAGATAAGTCTCCGGGTTCAAGCCGTTGGCCTTTGCCGTCTTCAGAACAGCAAAGATGATCACGCTGGCGTTAGCCCCGGCCTGAGTGTCGCAGAAGAGCCAGTTCTTCCGGCCGACGACAATCGGACGGATCGCATTCTCCACCTGGTTGTTGCTGATTTCGATCTCACCATGGTCGAGGAAGGCGCAAAGATACTCCCGCTGGTTCAGGGAATAGGTGACGGCCTTCTTCAGCTTGCCGGTCGGGCGAAAGATGGTCTCCAGCCAGGCGTAGTACTCATCAACAATGGGTTTGGAGAGGAGTTGGCGCTGCTTCTGGCGGTCTGCGTCTGGGAGATGCTCCAATGTCTGCTCCACTTCAAAGAGTCGGCTGCAGTATTCCAAGCCTTTCGCAGCCAATGCGTTCTCCTTCGTCGCGCCCTCCGGCATGGCTTCGACCCATTTCCGTCGGGCATGGGCCCAGCAGCCTGCCCGGGTGGCAGTGCTCAGGACGTTGTACCCGCTGTAGCCGTCCGAGACCATCACGCCGGTGTAGCCGCCGAGCACCTTCTCGGCGCAGGCCCCCTTCCGGCTCTGCTCATAGCGGAAATACCGAATCTGCCTTCCTGCCCGCCTGGAGGAGGCATAAGCCCAGATGCAGGATTCCGCTGTGGCCTCCCTACCCGGCTCTTTGTTCACCTGCAGCACGGTCTCATCCGCGTGGATCACTGCCTGCCGGAGCAGTTCCCGGAGAAACGCGTCGCTGAAGGGCTTCAGGTAGGTCTCAGCTGTCAGCACCACCCAGTTCGCCATCGTATTGCGCTTGAGGTTGACGCCCAGCCGCTTCCACATCTGCTCCTGCCTGTACAGCGGCAGCGCATCGGCGAACTTCTTCACAATGATATCCGTGACGACGGAGGCCGAGGCATAGCTGTGTGGAACCAGCGGCGCTGATCTCCGCTGCCCGTACGAAGCGCGGAATCTCCGCGTCGAAAATCCGAATCCTGGAACCATAAGTATCCCACAGCAAAGACGCAATCTCACGGCTGTTGTTGGTTCGGCTGTCCACCATGGTCAGCAGTACGCCGTCAATCTTCAGCCTGTGATTAATATTCTTCCGGACACAGGCTACCGTGCTCATCAACTGCTCGACACCTTTGACGGAGAGATATTGCGACTGGACCGGAATGATGATCCGGTCTGACGCTGCCAGCGCATTGACAATCAGCATGCCCAGGGAGGGACTGCAATCGAGCAGGATGTGGTCATAGTCCCTGATGCATGTTGCCAGAACCCTTTTCAGGGTTGTCTCACGACTCATGGCATTGACCAGGGAGACCTCCATGCCCGCCAGACTGATGTTAGCCGGCAGCAGATCCACATCGTGGTGCAGGATCGCGTCCTCTGGCTTGATGGGTTCATCGTTCAGCGCACGGCCCATCAGGTCCGCCAGAGTAACAGAAAGAGCATCCGGCTGCGGATGCCCTAAGCTGATCGTCAGGCTGCCATGCGGATCGCAGTCCACCAGAAGTACTTTACTGTCTTCGTGCGCCAGGTCAACACCCAGGTTGACACAGGTTGTCGTTTTGCCGGTACCGCCTTTCTGGTTAACGATCCCGACGATGCTTGTTACGCCCATTATCAGTCCCCCTCTGTTAGTCTTAATCTTCTTGTGCAATTATAAGAAACCACCAGCCTTGACTAAAGCTGGTGAATTCTTAAGCCACTTTTGCAAGATACAGTATAGCTCTCAACAGGTGGGATGTGAAGATGACATCATGGTGACATATCAAGACATTTTGGTGACATCATGGTGACATTCTGGGTCACTTTAGATTAAAATGTACTAAAACCGTGGAGTTATTGAGCCTGCAAATAAAAAGTCAACCCCCTGAGGGCAGAGAATTTGCAGGCGAAGGAGATGAGGCATGAAACTGTAAACAGACCACCCGGAAAGGTGGCCAAAGAGAAGGGAGTAGCACAGTCATCCCGCCGCGTCAAGGACAAGCGGCCTTTGGCCGTGCCTACGGCATCCTTGACCCGCCGTGCTGCCTGTGCTCACGTGCAATCAAGAGGTTGGTTCCCAACCCCTGTCAACCAGGGTTGACCTTTTCAGACAAAGGCAGTTCCCAAAGACCTTTATCTTTGAGACAGTCGCGGACTTTGCCGTAGTAGATGCGAAGGAATCTGGTCATACCAGCGGTCATGTACACATATTACGGCTTGCCCTCGGAGCGCTTCTTGTCCAGAAATTGGTAGACTGGATCATCTGGAGGCTGGAGCTGCAGCAGGATCGTCATAATGACGAATAGCGTCCTGCGAAGGTAGGGGGAGCCGCGCTTGCTGCTGGGCTTGCTGTCGGAGACTTTGTCTCCTGAGTCGTCCTTGATCGGATCGGTGCCGGCGAAGCCTACCAACGACTTCTGATGCGCAAAACGCCGAAGGTCGCCGATCTCAGCTATCAGCTGCGGTCCCATGGATTTCCCACGCCGGTCATGACCATGACTGTTTCGTATTCCGGAAGCTGGGAAGCCAGGCGATCCATCTCGGCACGGTACGTTTCCACTGTGCGGGAAACAGCGTTGAGCTGGGCAACCGCTTCCCTGACCATGAGCTTGCAGGTATCGGACTTGGGCACCAGCGGAAACTTTTGCCGGGCATCCTCGTGGATTTCAACAGCTTTGGCTTCAGAGAAATTGTAGCCGTGGCGCTTGCACCATTTCTGATACCGGTCCACAAAAGCCTTCCGGCTGACTCTGGCCACACAGTCCACATGCCAGAAGGTGTCTACGAAGTCCACCCATTTCTGGCTGCCATCCGGCCGTACCGGGCTGTCAAAGTACCTGTTCGCGCCGGGGTAGCTCTGCTCCAACAGGGCGATCAGATTGTTGTTCAGCGCGGTCTTGGTTTTGGAGGACAGCTGAAACTGCCGGTAAAGGGTCTTGATGTCGTAACGAATCGTATCCATGGGAGTATAGTGCGGCAGGAGCTCCCATTTGTCAATGGCAAACTGAGCGATCTTCAGGGCATCCGCTTTGTCAGTCTTCACCTTCCGAACGCTGATTCCCTTTTGGTAACCCTTGATGGCCAGGGGATTCACCGCGGAGACGAAAAAGCCTGCCCGGTACATACTCATGGCAAATGATTCGTAGTATCGTCCGGTATGCTCCATGACGATCCTGACCTCACCATCCAATGCATGCAGCTTTGCAGCCAGGTCGGCAAAGCCATCTGCGGTATGCGGAACCTCGTACGGCTTTACCACTATCGTTCTTCTGGCACCAATTACAGCGACAGTACTTCTACCGTTGGAAACATCGACCCCTACTGCGAACATGTGGAATCCTCCCGATGTGTTGTTACAATGGCTTTCAGCTTTTTACCCATCGCCGATTCTAACTGTTCGCTTACTCGAGTGACCACTATGGGTTCTCAACCTGCACAAATCGAACGTTGCACAATGGGGAGGCTGGCTGGCTGACTCAATAGCGAGCGCGATGCTCTTGCGCTTACCCGCCAGGCCATTGCCCTCCCATTATACAACTTGGGCAATGAGATGTCCCTTGCCTGTGACTGGCTGCCACGAACACGGGGCATTCATATAGTAACAGCGCTTACCCTCACGGCACCACTCCCTCGCAAAACCTCATGTGTTACTCGGGTCGCTCTCCAGCGTTGCCCTGCCCTCCACATGAGTAAACGCAAGTATTATGCTGCCGTGCTCTTTGATGTTTGTCAATGCTTTACCCTCGGCTAAATGGCCGTGAAGGGTGGGCTGAAAGTCCGTGCAACGTGGGCTCTCGGTCCGTAATTTGCACGGTGGCCTATCAGCCATACAGATTCTCGTATTCTTCAATGGCATAGTGATCAGTCATACCAGCTATATGATCGCATATTTTTCTCATTAACATTATCTGTGCTCCAATTGTATAGGTTTTTGTGTTGGAGACGAATCCTTCAAACTTTTTTCGTACAGCACCACTACCTACTTGTAACGCTTTATCTATTGAAAAATATTGCTTTACATCAACCATGTATTGATTGATTATTCCGTCCGGTAACTGTTGTGGATGTGAGAAATATGCCTGAAACAGTTTCCTTATTATATACATTCCTTTTGCATTCATCCGTTCTACTTCTCGCGAATGATGTATCTTCTCGCTGATGACTCTTTGATAGGGCAAAAATGCTCCCTTTTTCTCGTCAATCCTCTTAAAAGCAATAGCCTCAGCTATCTCTTGTTTTTGATGATCATGTGATCGGAAGAAATCCAATCGTCTCTCATCATTCAAAGCATAGTGCTTCCATAAATATTCAAGATTATATGTTGAACAATCAATGATCTGACTAACCAGTGAGTTCACAACAATTCGTGAAAGATCTGCAAGATATTTGGCTGTCACAACTCTTTTTGTTTTTAATTCATCAAGGATGGATAAATCATCAATAGTCATGATTTTCCGTAGACTTCTTTTGATTGTATTGCAGACATCATTCCATGACATAGCTTTGCCACGCAACGCATCCTCAAGGTCATGATGCCATTGAGCGATTTCATCAGACATTGCGACAACAAACGCCTCAAATGACCATGCTTGCTGTCCACTACCAGATTCTTGTAAAAGTGCATTGTCATATTGACGAACATAATCAGGCACTAGTATTTCAGTATCCACGCGTCCATGTGCATATTCTGTAGATGAATGATGCAAAATCCCCCAAAGTGAATAGTTGGTCAGATTCAAGCCATATTTTCCATAACTCTTTTCGAGCGATGCGGCAATTCGTAGACTTTGAACATTATGTTTGAAACCAAACAAAGGCATTTTGATCTCTTGTGATACTGATAAAGCGACATTATTCATAGGAGACTGCTCTATTGCAATTCTACTATTGGGTACCATTATTTCATGAAGAGTCGTTTCTCCTGCGTGACCAAATGGAGTGTGCCCTAAATCATGTCCTAACGCGATTGCTTCTGTTAAGTCGCAATCTAAGTGGAGTGCGTTTGATATTGTCCTTGCTATTTGTGAAACTTCCAAGGTGTGTGTTAATCTATTACGTTGGTGGTCATTTGTTCCGGTCAGATATATCTGCGTTTTCCCTGCCAATCGTCTGAACGCGCTACAATACATGATTCTATCTCTATCTCGCATAAAATCTGTTCTGTAATGATGAGTTTCTGTGGGCATTTCCCTTCTGGCGAATTCAAGTGGTGCCGCAAAATTGAAGCTGATTGACATACACGTTCCTCCCCGTATCACTCATAATTCATTTCTCAAGATCGTTATCCGCAACTTGTAGAGTTTAAAGAACCTGAATCTGCAAAGAAATCATAGATCCAACATTCGATTTTTATAACTTGCTGTCTCTGATCTCTAAGTGACAAAACTTTAAAATCTCTCCAGCTGTCATCGACAAGTATACCTTGTGATTCTACACAATACATCAAAATGCTTGACGAATCATCATAGAGCAAACGCCTCGTACAATAAGGGTTTGCATCAATAGTTACGGGTATGCCAGCGTCATCATATACAACCGTAGATCGCCTGGTTGCTATGTTGAATTCTTGTAGTCTGCCATCATGAACATATAATACTTCACCTGTACCCACAAGGAAAGGCAAGTATCCAGTTCCAACATAATATGTTGTTTCTTCATTTGCGAGATATATGTCTTGGCTCATCAATGTCCGTCCTGGTCTGACTATAGTAAATATGACCGTGTCGTCCTGCTTTGATAATGATATGTAACCTATCTCTGCACCTGGTTCTGTACTTATCGTAAATATGCAGACCGGCTCATAACAATTCTGGCGATATTGAATTATAAACGGACCTCTTGGATCAAGACAGTATAGTATGTCATTCCTTATACCAATTCAAATCACTTCTTGCATCGTGTAGAATTCATCTTTGGGTGAATCCAGATGCAGGATGAGATCAACAGCAATGCTGCACAGATGGCCCTTCTACAAGGGGTAGGCTATGTTTCTTTATTGCTTACTTAATAAGCCCTTGGATACTCGACCGCTAATTCTTTTAAGAATACTTTCATCTGCGCATAATCATCAAATGTTATAATATCAACTCGGTTTTTTCCACTAAGAAACTCTCGTATAGGTGTTACCTTATCTTTTCTTAACATGATATAGCAACGAGGCAAATCAGTGCTGCCATTATCCCAGTTTAACGTCATGTTTAAATCGCTGATGATATCTTCAAAATGAGGATCACTTCCACCATATCCAGCAAATAGAACTGAATTCGTTAGAAAGATTGAATTAATGATAAGTCGGAATCCAGGATTGTGCTTCATGATCGCAAGGTAATCATCCTTCGTAAGCACAAATTGATCTAACTTGATATCACTTATTTTTCCGTGTGCGTGGATAATAGCTGTTTTTCCTGAATAAACCGCAATGGACAAGTTCTGCTGTTCTGTATAACTAAAGGATTGTGTCAGTAAAGCCTTGTATCCAAGCTTTTTTGCGGCTTTCTCCAATAAAGAATCATAATTCGTTGTTATTATGTGTTTATAGTTGGTCGAAACAATTTGTTCATGATACTCGTTTGGCATCGCAGCATAGAACAGTTCATTTAACTCATCATCACAAAAGTCTGTGTTTATTCCATGATCCTTACACTCCTTGACTTTGTCTTTAAGTGCAGTAATGATTGAAATCAGATCTTTATCCTTACTGGCTCGTGCATCTGCAATTATTTCTGTAAATTGAAGACTTGGATCAAGGCTTTCGTTTAGGTCTTCGCATATTTCAATGTACTTGTCAATAAAGCCATCCCACGCGGGAAGATTTGAATCAACAGAGATGCCTGAACCGGCAAAGATTGACAGTTTCTTCTCAGATAATATTTTTTTCATGATGGGTAATGCCTCAGTCATTGTGAGTTGCATATTCCGATCTCCTTAAACAGTTTAACTATTTTTCCCCCATGTGGCTACATAAGCCATCAGGCATTTCGTGTTCCATATCTCAATAATATCATCACTAAACTTGAATAAGTGCGGTACTGAAACAATGTGACTGAAGAATTTTGTATATGCTTGAAGGAAGGAAGCCAGGACGGTTCTATTTATTTTCTGCCTTTTTTTTGCTACATTTTCAAGATATGATTGAAATCTATCACAGCGCTCAAGGAAAACCAATTCTTCTGGGTACTCTTTGTTCATGATTTCAAAAAGCGCTTGAATACTAAGCACAAAGAAGAATGTATCATTAAAGGGGAAAGAATAGGCTTTCTTAGCACCTTTACGTGTCTCAATTTTACGTAGTTTTCGAAGAATATGATAACCATTCTTCTTTAGATCGTGGGTGGAGTGTAAAACGGATTTCGGTTTCATTGGCTTTCCTCTTTTCTTTCATTGTTTTATTCCACAATTATTACGAATATACACCCCTTGATTTCTTGACCCATGCAATATATGATTACTCTTTTTGAGCGTGCCCCAATCTATCATCTCACTTGGTAACGTTATCTCTAAGCCTTCGTATATATAATTATCCTTGAAAATATATGAATCATCGCATGTTGTTGAAGGCCAGAATACCAATATGGGGATGAGCAGAAAGCTTAAAAAAGGGCTCAGAACTATGTCGGCACCAACTGTGCCAGCAGTCTCGAACGCAATGAAACCGCTTGAAGCTGCGACTGCTTCCAAACCATTCAGATCTGCTAAGTTTGTTGGATTATTCTCACAATAGCAATACAGATTCCCCTTAATCAGCTTATCAGCGCTCAGGAGCCTGCACCATTCCGGCCTGTAATACCTGCTTCTCAGGTAATACAACCCAGTTTCCTCGTCCCACACATACCCACGGTACCGGAACGGCTGCGCCGTACCCAGCGTACTTGCAAGGCTTCTCGTCTTTCCAGTAGGCTCTCCCCAGGCGTCATACGAGTACTCAACGACCTTTGCCCCCGCACCGTCAATCAGCGCGACGACATCCCCCTGCAGGTTATAGAGATACCTGTAAGCAACCCCGTTGTAGATCACCTCCGCTGGCTTCCCCTGTGCGTCATAGAGGAAATGCAGGCTATCGCTGCCCCTGGTCATGTGCACGATGTTCTTGCCATGAAGGGTGCATTCGGTTGTCCCGGTGCTGGTGGCAGTCTTCTTCATGCGGAGGCCGTCTTCGTTGTACTCGAAGAAGCTCATGAATCAGGGTGGTTTCTTAATAGTTGGCATAGGGTCACCTGCTTTCGATAGGAAGGACAACAATTGATAATAAAGGGCAGTCAAAAAGACAGTTGTCACCTATAGATCGCAAAGGTTCTTGTGCCATGATTACTTCCAGAGAATGGCACTGAGCGAAAGCATAATCTCCTACTTCCTGTACCGAAGAAGGAAGCAAGACGATTTTCAAAGAATAGCAGTTTGAAAAGGCATAATCATCAATGATCTCTATCCCGTCCACAAGGGAAATATACTCCAAAGAGGAGCATAGGTAGAAAGCACCGTCATCAATTTTCCGTATCGTTTTAGGAATAACCAGCCATCTAATCATATCAGATTCGCTAAACGAATGTTTACCGATTATCGAAACGGGTCGCCCTTCAATTGACTCAGGAATGATTACCAATTCTTCATTAACATATGACATTACTATTTCCCACGTGCCATTTTCAAGCAGACGACAGTCATAGTCCTCAAAGCTTTCAACTTCTTGCTCGATTTCTGATTCTGTTGCCTTTGTTGTCTTTGCATATAACAATACAGCAAGCAAGCAACAAAGTAATATCACCCTTCTTATCATGCTCTATAACTCCCTGCTATGGTTTCATCGTTTACAGATCCTCAGCAAGAATTGTTCTTGCTTTTAGTCTTTATACATGTCACGAGGATATACCCAGATGTTGTAATCAGTACCTTCCAATTCATCGAGTGTCATCGTGTATGAAATGACACCTGTTTTTCCTTTTACGCACTGGCTTGTAGACTGAGACATGTAAAAAATGTGTTGTCCATCATCGGTATGCACTATTCTTCGTATTATTGCAAAATGTGCAACACGATACAGGAATCGACTCCCCTTCCCGATGTCTGAATGGTTGAATGGGTTACGCGAAGTCACTAAAACATTTTTCCCATCCCTTTTTCGTTGTAAAACAAGTTGACCGATTATAATTGGAGTAGGGAGGTTCTCCAAGCCAATATTGTCAATGTAGCCAATTCCCGAAGCATAGCTGTTCGCGAACGTTGAACAGCCAATGTTTGACTTATATCCTAAGCCATAACAAGGAAGGCCTGAACAATCAAAGCCGATTTTTATATTCATTGTTTCGCGATATGGAAGATCTAAAGTTGTTGCATATTCAACTCTTTCATTGAACTCAGATGCAGGCATCCCTTTTGCCAATTCAGCCTGTTGTTCAACAAGAGTCGATAATGCCTCCAAGGTATCTATGTAGTCAGAACCATCTGGATCCATAAAAATAATAGGGCAATTATCACAATACTTGAATAAGCTTGAATTCATTTTTGCATCTGCATTAACAAACCTACACCATTCCGCCCTATAATACCTGCTTCTCAGATAATATAGCGCCATCTCCTGATCCCACACATACCCCCGATATCTAAACGGCTGCACAGTGCCTAGCGTGCTTACAAGACTTCCCGTCTTTCCAGTAGGCTCTCCCCAGGCGTCATACGAGTACTCAACGACCTTTGTCCCCGCACCGTCAATCAGCGCAACGACATCCCCCTGCAGGTTGTAAAGATACCTGTAAGCAACCCCGTTGAAGATCACCTCCGCCGGTTTCCCCTGCGCGTCATAGAGGAAGTGCAGGTTATCGCTGCCCCGGGTCATGTGCACGATGCTCTTCCCGTGCAGCGCATACTCCGTCACAACGGTATCGTTCCCAACCGTCACAGTCTTCTTCGTCCTGAGGCCATCCTCATTGTACTCGAACTGCACGGTCGTGGTGACACCGTTCTCCGTCTTCTGCATCTGCTGGAGCTGCTTGCCATGCTGCCAAGTGTACGTCCATGTGCCGTCGTTGGTCGGGTTGCCAATTTCATCGTACCGGATGGTTTTTGTTGTTGGCTGGTTGTTTCCAATCTTCGTCGTCAACTGAGTCAACTGGTCTTTCCAGTTATCCTCGCCATAGACGTAGGTATAGCTCTCAGCAGCCGTTCCCACAGTCCCAGTCGTAAACGGATACGCCGCTTTCGTCAGGATATTCCCACTCAGGTCATAGGAGAAGACCCAGGTTGTGCCGGAGCTGCCCGCTGTGGTGTCGGTCTCATCGTTCACCCGGATCAACTGCCCAAGGCCGTCGTATACATAGCTTACGGTCTTCGTTCCGTCGCTGATACTGGTGATATTGCCGTTGTTGTCGTAAGTGTAGGTCAGCGTCACACCGTTTTGCGAGATCGTCTGGATCAGCGGGGTTGTTGCGCCATTCGCACCTGGCACATAGGTATAAGTTGTCTCGACTTCACTTCCTTCCGCGCCCACCTTTCGCTTCTGGATCCGTCCCAGCGCGTCATAAATGTAGGTTACTGTCTGACCGTTCTCATAGGTCAGCGCTGTCGGTCTGTTCTCATCATCGTAAGCAAAATTCGTCGTGTGGCTCTCATTTCCTGCCACAGTCTCCTTGAATTCACTCAGGTTACCGTACTGATCATATTCCACCTGCGCTTCGTAGATCGGCGTTCCTGCTGTGGTGAATGTCAGTTTGCGGATGGGCCGGTTGGCCAGATCATATTCGCTGCGGACAACACGGCCAAGGGAACTGTCAATCACCTGTGCCACTTCACCGTTATTCCCATAGGTGTATGCGAAACGAACGGCGCTCGAATTGTCAAACTTCACGCCGATCAGACGCTTGAAACTGTCATAGACATAATCAATTTTACCACCATTTCCGAAAGTCACTCCCTGAACCGTTCCGTCCGTGTTGTAACTCGTCGTGGAAAGCGTAATGTCTGTGCCAACTTTGGTGACGGTCGGTCTGCCAAAGACATCATAGTGGAACTTGTAAATAACAGGATTGCTGTCATCCGCCGCGGTACGGCGAGTCACCTGATCTAATCTGTCATTCGCATAAGTGTAGGTCGTTTTGTAAGTTTTCCCGTCCACTGTCGTCTCAGTCTTCGTCACGCGCTTCATCACGTCGTGCGTATAAGTAACCGTGTGGTTCAGTGGATCCGTTACGCTGCCAACCGTACCGAGGTCGGAATCCACGGTACGCGTCATCGTGTTTCCTCTCGCGTCGGTTTTCGTAAGCGCGTAGTTCCCATCCGCACTGTAACCTACACTGCTCTTTGTCATCAGCCCATTGTGGCTGACCTGCGTTTCTGTTACGTTACCATGGGTGTCGTGGGAATAGTCCGTCTGGATTCCCATCGGGCTGACAATCTGTTTCAGTAGTCGCTTCTGCCTGTCTTCGTCCGTATTGCCATAGTTCAGGGTTGTCTTTACAGTTACCGGACGTCCGGGCTGGCGATATTCTGTCAGGTTGTTGTATTGATCATACTCCGCATGGTCTTTCAGTTCAGCCGCATCCGTTGTGGAAATGACGTTGCCCTTGCTGTCATAGGTATAGGACTGGCCGAACTCTTCCCTGTGCAGGAACAGGCCGCTAAAGGCCGCTTCGTTGTAGTTCCCTTCATAGCACAGAGTCAACCTTACTTTGGAATAATCACAAGGCGCAAGGATCGGCGCGGCCGCAAACTTCCATCCGCTCCATTCCTCGCCCCAGAGAATCTCTCCTCCAGTTGTCCAACTGCTTCCATTGTAGAAACTGAGTTCCATCCGGTAACGCTCGGTTGCACTCCCCCTTGGCGCAGAATGCGCCGCGGACCATCCGCCGGCCACAAAGGATTCATTCTGTATGCCGGATATCCCTATCTCCTGCGAAACACGCCGGATACTTCCGGTTCCTGTACCCATCATCTTATATGCCTGGCCGCTTAGTCCTTCCGGATACGTGCTTGCATCTTCCAACGTGGAGATTGCACAGACGCTTCCGCCTGTCGTGCCGGACGGGATTGTCCAGTCGGTCGTTCCATTCCGGAAATCGCAGTTCGACAGAAGGTTCAGCCGGCTTGGCGTTACGCCTTCCTCAAGCTGTACGCCGTCATACCAGAGGATGCCCGCATTCCCCTTTGCGCAGAGATACACGGCGGCTGTTCCCGTATAGCCTTCTGCGGGAATGTCAAAGGTCGCACTGATGCGCTTCCATTCGGTTGTCACAGACTGAACCACATCGATCCAGGCGATTGTACTGTCCGTTTTGTATAGGCCGATGGAGAAGAGCGATTGAATATCCGATGTGGCCTTGCAAAATGCGGATAGCGTATATGACTTACCTGCGGTAAGTTGCGCTGACTGAAGTGCATGCAGATTGCCGGTATTGTTCGTTTTCGTGATCTTGAGCGAACGCATGCCAATGAACTTATCTGTTGTATCATAGGCAAAGGTTCCCGTACCGCCGTTCGCTCCCTGTGTCCATGTGAAATCCTGCGCGAAAAGCGGATCTCTCACCAGGTTAATTACAGACCGCTGTAGTTTTGAAATAGCTTCCGGCTTGTTGAGCGGCCCAGTCACAGTATAGGTGCTAGACGCACCATAACCCAGTTCATCCGATATGGAAACCAAATTGCCGCTGTCGTTGAAGTGATACCGGATCTTCTTCCCGCTTAGATTGTCCGTGACAATCGTCAAAATATCCCGATAATCATAGCTGTGGTCAAACAGAATTTTGTCTTCGTCATATACACTGTTAATCCACACCCGTGTCACACGATACGGTTCTGCACTGGTGTAATCATAATGTACGTAGGTTCCGTCAACCCCGACTACCGTCGCAAGCAGCTGCGTCCCCTCCTGCTGGTAGTTATACCAAGACGATAGATTGTCCTGATATTGAATCCCTGCCAATTGGCCTGCGGGGTAGATAAACAACAAGCCGGTATTGTCTCCGGGAGGGCAAAGGCGATCTAACAGTGTATTGCTGTATACTGTACTTGTCACTCTTTCAACACCATCGGAAACGCTCTGCAGCATGAGTCCGTTGAATGTAATGTCAATATGCTGCCCCAGCGCATTCTCCATGCGCGTCATCGGTTTGACATTAGTCCAGTCGTTGTTAAACTCTGCCGTCGGTACGCCAAAGATTCGTTTCAATCCCTGCTTGTCTGTAATTGTGGCGCTGCTATTTGCTATGGTAAGCGTCATCTCCCGGCCAGTCAGGTCTTTCCAGACCCCGTTATCCTGCGCGAAATAAATCTCCGTTCCATCATCGTCTACCCAGGTATAATACAGAATTCCACTAAGGGTTTCTTTCCGCAGAACCTGCTGAATATTCGTCTTCCAACCATAGCCAACATGGAACGCTGAAATCGTTCGATAGCAAGAGTTGTAATAGTGCTTGATCGATACCGGCATGATATTGCCTGTAGTTACAGTATCCTGATGTTCAAAGATCAGGTTGCCGTTGAACAGGCTGACATAACCTGTGCCAGCGCGGCCTGCAGAATGGCTTTCATAGGAAAGATAGCTTTCCAGTCCCGCTTTGCTGAAGTAATCAATAATGACCAGCGGCCGGTATCCCGTGTTCTGTGTATAAGCGCTGGAACGGAGCTGAGCATAGGTATTTGACTGTGCTTTCAGCATAACACCGTTATTCGGTCCGCCGTACCATTTCCGCACCAGGTTGGTGATATCGAAAGTGTGATAATGTCCTTCTCCTTCGTTCTGGTTGAAGCGAGAATAGTCCAGAATCCTGCTGTCGTAGGAGGGCATCTGGCTGTGCTTCAGCGTACCCGGTGTCCACGAGCTGGTTACTTCATGTGCGGTAGCGTCAAACGCAGAAGTCGGATATCCCGACTGCGCTGTAGCCACACGAAATTGCGCGTAGACAATATAGTCTGACGAGTCAAGAGTTGGCAGTACGCCTTCTCCGAACCGGAAGAAGCACTGACACAACCCCCAACCGGAACTGCCTTTCGTCAGACGAAGGATATTGGTGTTGCTTCCGGAATGCGCTGTGTTGGGCTGCTGACTGCAGGTATAGGCGTCCTGAATCGCACACCGGGCATTATAGGTCACGACAGCCGGATCAAGTATGACCGGGAATGCTGCTTCCTCCAGCCACTCTTCCGGCAGCGTATAGGTTATGGCAAACTGTCCTTCTTCACCGGTTCTCTTAACAGTATACTTGACTTCCTGCTGCTCGGAGCCTTCTTTGCTGTCCATACAGACCGGTATGAGAAGTGTATACACTGTTTTTTCCTGCTTATTCAAAAGAACAAGACCCGCCTCGGTTTCCTGAATCGTCAATCCTTCGCTGTCAAAGACAAAGGTCACAGGCTTCACAGATTCTTTGGTTGAGAAAACCAGGTGATCTTTGAAATTTGTTCCGGAGAGTTTACATACCAAGTCTGTTCCGGGAAGGATCCCTTTATAGATCGCCTCCGAGCCGACCCGGCTGAGTTCATCCACCAATGCCTCAGCGATTTTCTCACGGGCAGCTTTGACCTCTTCCGATACCGGACGGGTATCTATATGACCGTACAAATCTTCTTCCGCATCGCGAACAGCCGCTTTACGGTCGATTTCAGGCGTTATCACTTTAGGCTCAACGGCCTCTGCACCTTCTATCCTCCAAGATAGACGATATCCATCCGGGTGACTCAGGGTAACCTTGTTCCGCAGAAGCGCAACACGCATATCTTCATTCGTTTTGTTCTGAAGACCGTCTTCGCAGCCGATGAGCGTATTGTCAACTGCTTCATATGCTCCGGATTCACGGTTAAGGTAGTGTACCTGTTCAGCAAAACTCATTGTCCGGTGTTTATAGGGAGACACATGAAATGTCTTCGACCACGGCGTGCGTTTTGTAAGGTCATCTGTGAGTGCATTGTTTGTTTCGTTTACTCTTTCTGTTTGTGTCATGGTTCCAGACTCCTCTCTGTGTCATGTTTGATTTAAGATTTGCTTTGAAACCGATTCACTTTATTCTTTCACTTATCTAATTGCGTGAGAAACAAAAAGTGCACTCTTTTCCTGAAATAATCTCAAAATGCTATACTTGCATCTTTTTCGTTGTACGCACTGTATGCATGTGAAGAAAAACAGATGATAACAAGTCACCATGGCTGTGGCAAATAAAAAGCCACTTATTCTGAAGTAGCAGGGAGTTTTGTATATCGTCCATCTCGTTTCGATAAACAGCACCTGAATACATATCATTAAGAAGCGCATTACATTCAAAACGCTCCTTGTGTCATGTAGAATTCGCCTCGGGGTGAATCAAAATGCAGAAGCATATTGAGAGCGATGCTCAGTAAATGATCCTCGCCAAAGCTGTACGTGGAGCACGGAATCAACTTGGCTGGACGCAGGAAAAACTGGCAGAGGAGGCTGATATTGATGTACGCACTGTGATTAAAATTGAACAAGGCAAAGGCAATCCCATGTTCAATAGTCTCTATTCATTGATTCGCGCGCTCAGCTTGGACAGCCGACAATTGTTTTGTCATGAGCAGTTC
>OCTX011954454.1_pt1 | contig 22094 bp, 28 predicted proteins | sample 1539691 | NCBI WGS metagenome assembly OCTX01 (sample SAMN02144231, study PRJEB22623) | gut metagenome | biome: sheep rumen | host: Ovis aries | place: New Zealand
CAGGATCTCCCTTAAGTCTCTTATTGTCATCATTGTCTTTGGCTTTAAGGGTTTTATTTAATTTAAGAATAAGAGCAGTAATTTTAGATACCAGTTCTTGAAATGAATAACTCCCTTTATTCATAATTTCTTGAAACTCAGGACTATGCATTACATACTCTACATATGAATGGGTGCTACAAAGTTTGGGAATGTCTGGATACCCAGGAATATCCCCCACTTTATATAGGCCACTTAAATAGCGGTCTACATTAGTGTGCCCATAAGAGTTTTCAAAATGTCTCACATACCAGATTCCGTCAGGAAGATAGCTCTGGTCATATCTCAGACCAAAGGGAATATATCTTCCACCCCTCTTTATGTAGACATTATCATCATTACTCGCTGCCATTTAACACACACTCTATTTCATCAACATTCCAGCCAGATAAATCATTGGCTGCCTTAAGGTCAGAGCCAACATCTACATATAGAGAAGCATCTTGAGGAAGAACAACTTGCTCTTCAACAGCAGCAAGAAGGTTAGTATCAGTAAAGTCCATATCACAGAAGTAATTGCCATCTTCATCCTGTCCTTCATCAACAATATCGTAGTCTTTAACTTTAACCTTAACTACTTTGCTTAAAGTAACACTCACAAGGACAGACAGTTCTACTTCAGGATTCTCAACTTCATTATAAGGAGCATTAGAATCATTTGCTGCTACCAAAGGGTAATCACCAGTACTATTCATTACTTAAAAGCTCATTATATTTACGAATATACCACTCTGCCTTCTGCATATCTTCAGCACATTTGCCTTTATGATTACTGCGCCAAATATATTTAAAAGCATTTAACTTACAAAAGGAAGCAACTTTCTCTTTACCAAAAGCAGCTTCCATTGCATCAATACACTCTATTCCTCCAGAATTATAATGCTGAGGATGGTTTACCTGCTCACTCATACTTGAATAAATTTAAAAGCATATTTCTCAGCAAGAGCCTTTTTAAGTGCTTCCCAATTAGATTTTCTATTAGGATCTCTCCAATAATAATATCTGTCCTCATTGGGATGCATAGCCTGACCTAAATCCCTCATAGCTCTCCAATGGAAAGAATTATAGAAGGCCTTTACTGCTTGTGCTCTAGTAGGAAACACAACTTTTCCATTAATAGTTACTATCTTTCCACAAATAGATATGGCCCACCTTTCTCCAGATTCAGGAAGTAAATCCCTTTCAAATAAAGTTCTAACAAATTGAGGAGTTACATAATCTTTTATATTATTTTCCATTTGGTTCTTTAATAGCTTTAATAATCTGAATAATGGGCCAAGCAATAGCCCAACAAATAAATGCAAAGATATTGAGAACCAGTTCTAGTATTTTGAAGAATACTAGAACTATGGTCTCAAATACATACTCCCACCAACTTTTCATATTAATGTATCCAATAAGTTGGCAAACTTCCATCTTTTAATCTAGACATATCAGCATCAAGAGTACATCTAGTACAGAAGATTGCCCCAGATTTAACCATATCTTTATGAACCTCTTGTGCTACATCTTCTGCTATTGCTTCTGGAGCTTCACAATTGATTTCATCATAAGGAGTAATGGTAATCTTGACTTTTCCAAACAAGTTGTTATCACAAATATAGTTGAAGAAGTTAATTAGTGCAACTCTTAGACACATACTTCCAGTAGCTTGAATAGGATAATTAATAGATTGTCTCTCACTATCTGCCTTTCTCCTGTAGAAATGTCTTACTCTCTGCACAGTATCACAGTCAGGATATTCTTCTTTCATCTGTCTGTAATACTCTCGATCTAAGGTTGACATCCATTTCTTCTCCTCTAACAATTTATCATAATCATATATAAATGCTTTATGACGAGTTAAAGGATTAAGCAGAATATATCCTTTATCAAACCAATCTTTTCGTCTGAAATCCTGATACTTCTTTAGGCCAGAGAAGCCACTCATATAATTATTATAAATCTTTTTAGCCTCAGCCATTGGAATTCCTTTATTTCTGCAGATAGTATCTGCATTGCCACCATAATTACACTTTGTTATCCTAAAGGCTCTTTATCCTTTAGTTCTATATGTTTCCATATAGGTCGGACTATATCATCACCCATCTCTGGGTGTTGGGCACTCGTGTCAGTATTATATTCTAAATACCAGGGCTTTTCAAAACTTATATTTTCTAATTCTTTTATTCTATCCCACCCTAAATCTAAGGCAGAACAAGGACAATAAACTTTTAATTTTCCCATGTTAATTAGTTTCAACTGTTAGTCTCTGAACCTTCATCTGTTGTTAAGCCGACGCTTGGCTGCTGATTACCTATACGGCTTCCAGCAATTCACCCAATTTTTAATTATTTGTTACCAAATAATGCCACAAATCTTTGATACTTATACTCCAATCTACTTGTATTACTTGCATACATATTCGCAAATAGAAGAGCAACTGAGCTTACTTTATAAATATTTATATCATAAGCATTGCCTTTCTTAGTTATTGTACTTTCTATTTCATATTTTGAAAGAAATTCTTGTAATCTATTAGCCCATATCTCTGAACCAGTAGTAAACTTAGCCTCCTTATGAGGATTTTGAAGTCTTATACAACCATCTCCATCAAAATAGCCATGCACTATATCCCAATCTAACTCTATAGTTGGATTTAATGTGAAGGCCTTTCTGTTTGAAATATTAAAGTTATCAATAAACCACTTAGTAACTGGCTTTGAGTTATAAATTACCTGACAGATGCCCGTAGGTCTTCTATAAAACCTTGCTTTCTCTCCGATGAAATCTTTAAATTTTATTAAGATGTCTTCATCTTTTGAGAATAGACTAAGTGAGTAATGTCTATCACTATAGACAAAGTGTCCATCTGCAAAGAGATACCCAATCCAGTACTTTGCCTCTGGGCTCATACATTCAAATGGATTTTCTCTATTTTTAATGTAATTATCCGTATTTCTCATATTAATTTGTTTATTGCAAATATATGAAAAATACCTGAAATATACAAGTATATAGTAAATTATTTATATAAATATTGGTGTTTTGTTTATGGCAAACTCAATCCCTTTAGCCTCTTGTCTAAGATTATGATATAGCTTCTTAATATCTTTAATAGGAGTATCCCTAGGAATTTCAGGATAGGAAATATAGGCAGTTAGGGAATGAATGTCTCCACTCCCCTCCATAAGCTCTTTAATAATTGCTTTATCATCTGCTATAGATGCCATTAGATAAGTTTCCTGCCCAGAATAATCTATACTTATCCATTTATTTCCTTCCTCAGCAACAAAGCAGGCCCTAGTTTCAGCATCTGCAGGCAAATTCAAGAGATTAACATATTCAATATTATCTGCTTTATCCTTGCCTCCAGAGGTGATTCTAGTAGTGTCTGCTCCCATTTGCTGGTAGTTGGTATGAATTCTTTTACTTACTGGATTAATTTGCTCTAAAAAGTTTTCTCCATAGGTGGATGTAACCTTTACAGCTTCTTTATATTCAAGATAGATAGGAATTAAACTACATTTATCAGCCTGTGGCTTAAGTGTCTTAGCATCAATACTGTCTTTGGTACCTCCCTTCTCTTTGTCCTGCACAGCCACATCTACTCCATACTTTTTAAATATGGGAATTAGCTGTTTAGCACTATTCCAATTGATTGATACTTTGGGAGTTAAGTCAAAGGCTTCTTCTCTAAAGAGGTCACCTTGAACATCTACATAAATATAAGGAGAATTGGGAATATTTTCAATCAACCAATCATCAAGTCGCTTTCTTGCTTGCTCCTCTCTGAGGTTATCTTTCTTCATCTTCTCCTTCCATTTCTGAATGTCAAGCTTAACTCCACACCATTCAATATATGCTAGTACCCTTACAAACCTATTCTCTATATCAAGAGCAACAAGTAAATCCTTTTCCTTCAGTTTCTCTAGTTGCTTCTCTCTAATAGATTCCAGCCACTGGACATCATTGGCACCATATCTAATAATTTCTTCATCCAGTTTTGAATAGATTATTTTACCACGAACTGATTTATCCAATTCTATTCCAAGATATTCTTCTCCTGCAGCCTTCAAGCTCATACTATGAATGCCTGCAGGATAACCTAGCCACATTAACTTTTCAGCAAGAAATCCATCATATACCTTCTTGATTATAATACCATACTTATAGAACCATTTTAAATCAAACTTGGCATTCCATAAAAGGAATAGTCTATCTGACTCAAGATACTCTTTATATCTTTTGATGTCTACAGTAGTAGTATCTATAACTACTTGAAAGTCTTTACATCCAAGCTGAACTAATTTTAATTCTTTAGTATATGGGTCTAGGCCACTGGTTTCAGTATCTAGCCCCACTATTTCTAATGGGGCTAGAATTTCAAGAGATTCTTGTACTGAAACTAATTTAATATCCGGAATATCAAATATAAATTGAGAAGCGGATACCAAATAAATCATTACCGATATGCTATTAATTCTTTAAAATCAAGAATATATTTATACTTTTCAAAGAAGCGATTTCCCAGAATACCATGTAACTTAATGCCACTCTCTTTCTCAATAGCACTGAAAGCAGCAATTAAATCAATAGCACCAAATTCTTCAACAAACTTCTGGTCCTTATATCCTATTTCTATTGAATAATGATGACACTCAACACCATTACCTTCTACTCCAAAAGTATTTGAAGAAGAATTTAAATCTGTTGCTTCAATGTCATTAATAACCTCTCTATTGATATAAGATATATTACTACCAGTATCTAGAAGAAAATGTAATTTCTTAGTACCTTGATAGAAAGTTACTATTGGTAGTTCGGTTAAATCCAAACCTTCTTTAAAAGATATTTTAGTCTTTTCCTTCTGTTTATTCCTGTATAGACGAATCCATTCCATAACCAGAACAGCAATACATACAAGAATAACGAAGGCAATTAAAATTAGTTTATCCATTATTTACCTGTACTTCCAAATCCACCATCTCCTCTCTCTGTCTTAGCCAGTTCTTCAACTTCTAAGAACTCCACCTTTGGATATGGCATAATAATTATTTGACCAATTCTATCTCCTACTTGATAAGGGGGTGCTGCAGGAGTGATATTATTATCCCTGTACTTATACATTAGCATTAACTCCCCAGTATAATCACTATCCAGCACTCCAACATGATTGGCAAGATAATAATTTGTCTTTCTGTTGGAACTCCTGGGAAATATGAGCATTACATATCCCTCAGGAAGCTGAAATGACAAGCCCGTATGGTAAACCCAACAATCATTCTTGTCATCGTATTCTTTGCTAATAGCGGTTACATCCATACCTGCACTCCCAACAGTAGCATAACTGGGAATTACTGCATCAGGAGACAGCTTTTTAATTTTCACTGGTTCCACTTTCTAATGATTCTTTTTTAGCATAAAACCTAGTCTGAGCTTCCTTATACCTCTCTTTATCAAAGTACTTAATAGGTCTTAAGAACCCAATAACCCTTGTCCACCAAGAGATATGAGTGCTGCCACATTTAGGACAAACCTTAATAGGATACTTAGTAATGAAGTGACAATCATCACACTCACTATTGGGAATATTAAATGTAAAGTATGAGGTACCATAGTGAATAGCAACATTAATCAAAGATAGATATTGCTCCTTACTAAGATGTTCCTCAAGATTACAATGTAACCCCACTCCTCCATCAAGAAGTTCTGTAAACTCTTTACCGTGAAGTTTGAATTTGTCAAGTATAGTAGTCTTGGGGTCAGATGCAATATAGAAGTAGGAGTTATAAAGATTCCTATCAGAGGGCACCCAATAGCCATCCTCCTTATCCCAACCATAGTTCTTACTAGACAGTCCTTCTGCAGGAACTAATTCAGTATTGAACTGAAAGTCTTTAGTAGAATGAAGTTTATTTTGCTCTGAGATAGTTCCTGTAATAAGTCTACAGAACTCTTTATACTCATCATTATAATTACATTTAATTCCCAAGAATTCAGCTGCTTCATTAAGGCCATTAATACCAATAGTACTGAATAGTTTGTGCATATTGATATATCCAGCAGTAGAAGCATTCAACATACCGGCATCTTCAACTTCATAGAGAAGTGTCTTGTAAGCAATGTGATACTTATAAACCCTTTCAAGAATGCCTACAAGATACTTATGCAGGTCTGCCCAAGACTCTTTAGCATTTTCCTGAGTCCAATCTCCCCTGTTAGCATCCATCATCATCTTGCTCCAATCTTGAACAATTCTATTAAGATTAAGAGTGATTACGTTGGCACTACCAGTTTGAACTCCAGTAAGACCATTAGTAAATGAGAAGACATTCTCTGCAATTTCATTTCTAAGCCTACAGCAGGAGGCTAAAGCATTGGGATTGTCAGAGATATAGGTAAAGAAGGAATGTCCTTTGCTGTACATTTCTGCAACAAAGTCTTTCCATTCCTTATCTTTAATATCTCCATCTTCACTGAGTAATGCAACTGTTTCAACAGGGAAGGTTAGTAGAGTCTTAGTTCTCTCATTATTAAACCATTCCATAAAGTCATGCTGCAACCAGTTTACTCTCTCCCACTTGGGCTGTGTGCCATCTGGGAAATAGAAATCATCAAACAGTGCATGCCAATAATTCTCATCATAATAAGAAATATTGGTAAATGGTGACTGATAACTTCTATTACCTGCAGGTTGATTCCAGCCATAAACTATCTGTTGATAGGCCTGATGAATTGCGTCAGCAATCTTTCTTTTAGGGAGAGAAGATGCCTCAACTCTATATGCCTGCTCGTGATAGAAAGGACCAAAGTCCTTCACACAGAAATAGTCTAGAAAGTTGAAGAATTCTCCAAATGCTACTGCTCCTTTACATTGTGCCGAGAGAAGGAAGGTCAGGTTAACCAATTGACCACAGAAAGAACTCAAATTCTTTGGAGCAACAGTGCCAAGCCCATCCATTCCCTTTGTTCCATCAACAAGTAGAGGATATAAGGATACTGCTTCACAATAGTTTTTGACTGCTGGGGAAGACGCTTCATCATGTGCATAAATGATATGATGCTCAAGGTCTTTAACATACTGGTCAGCAACTTCAGGAAACTGTTTCTCAAGTTGCTTGGTCATTCTATACCTTTGAATCTGTCTATTGATTGATTTGTAGACTTCACCATCAATGTTTGCCACATTCTTGATTGCTACATTTGCATTGGCATCAGTTTCTGATGAAGTGGCAGCATTTTCTGTGGATTCCATATACTTATCAATCCAATCTACCCTATCTTTAATAAAGCGAAGTTCTTTATGTTTCTCTCTATAGGAGTGATAGGCCAAGGCAACATCCCATTCTCCAGATGCAATGATACTCTTGACAACATCATCTTGAATGTCTTCAATATCAATAACATCTTTGTTAAACTGGTTCATCTCAATGGTATTGTGCACAATCCTATTAACAAGTTCTGGCACTTCCTTACCCTGAGCATTAAATGCCTTTTTGACAGCGTTGTCAATCTTCTCCCAACTGAAGGGTTCTAAATTCCCATTTCTTTTTCTTACATTAATCATAGCTCTTCATTAACCAATCTGTAATATCATTATCCCCAACTAATTCAATTCCAACAGGAACCTGTGGTTTATTATTAAGATAATAGGACAATTCCTTACCTATAACCTCAGGGTCTCTGAGCTTAATGGGGGCCCTATTACCCACAACAATCGTACCAACATCTTGGGTTTGTGGGAACTTCCAAACCAGTGGAGTAAGAGTGGTTTTGTTGACAACTATGAACCTGTAATTATCCAAAATGAAGTCTTTGAAATATGAATCTCTATTAAGGTTATCCCTAATAATTCTCCAATAAAGCCTTGCTTGAATCTGATAGTCCCACTGAACAAAGGACTTAAAGAAATCCCACTCTGTATGAGAAGATGTCTTCAAATCAATGGGATAAATTATCTTGTTATCATAATCTACCAGTAGCAAATCACTCATACAGCGATAGTTTACTCCATTCAAGGTTGCTTTAAACTTAAGCTGATACAGATGCTCAATAGAATCATTGAAGGGGTCATCAGGAGCAAAGTATGCTTTTGTGGCATCAGACTCTTTAAGGGCGCGTACAGAATTAAGTACATCTGAATACATCTCACTGCTAATGAGGGTTTTACCTTCAGTCAAATGCAGCAGGTCATAATACTCTGACACACCTTCATCTTTGAGCTTCTTTAATTTGGTCTCTGCTTTACAGTTACTCCAATACTCATACTTCTCAATTGCTTCCAGAACTTTTATATCTGAGATATCATCGAAAGTCCTACAAGTGATATGATTATCAGCAAAAAGTTCTTTAATGATTTTAGCTGCTTTATCCGAGATAGATGGAAGTTCCGCCACAATAAACCTGCTTTGGAACTCAGAATCTCCTCCAGTAATAATAGCATCAACAGCGCTGCCAAAAGTAAGGGAAACAGTTTCTTTTCTATCGTATAGACTCTCTAAACCATTAAACCCAGACCTTTCATATGTAGCAAGAGTAGAATAACTTAATGATGGGTCTTCCCTATAAGTTTCTTCTGGTACCTGCCAACTAATCTCTTTTAATGACTTTTCTTTCATTCTTAAATATCCTCCTCTAGCACATCATTGTAGTCATAATCAACTTCAATTTCTTCCTCTTCAGGATAGATAAGATAATAGTACTCATCACAAACCAGTGCCAGCTCTCTAACTTTATCCAAATCAATGTTTTGATATTTAGGAGGAATCTCCTCTTTCTCATAGGCTGTCTCTATTAATTGAAGACAGGACCAAGTGAGATCTTTAAGGGATTCCCAATCCTTTTTCTCAATAAATTTCTTGGCGTGAGTTAAATCCTTTTCTGGCAGATAGCTGATGAGTTTGTTAATTTGTTGTAATGGACTCGACATAATTGTTAATAATTTCTAGTGCTTGCAACAATTGCCTTTTGGTGTAAATTTCAAAGAACATAGACCTTTTACCCTCTGCCTCAAATCTATCATCAAGAAACTTCCTAAACAACTTTTTCTTTATATAGAAAACATCATTCTCTATACCTTTAACTTCTATCCAAATATCAACATTATTCACAACGAAATGAAAATCAGGAGTATAGCGAATGCCTATTACCTTTTCTGATTTCAATACTAGCTTCTTTGGAGATGCTTTGTCTGGATTCTCAGCTAAATTTCTTTTCTCTTGCTGTTTATCAGTCTCTTGGTCATAGAAGGGAGTAATAGGGGTAAATCCTTCCCAGAGTAAAAAAGTATATTTCTCATATTCTGGCTCTATATGATTCTCCAGAAGAGTTTTGTATATCATTTTCTCTGTTTGAGATTTAAAGGTTATTCCTTTGATTTTACTTACAGTGGCATTTCTAATTTTCTTGTTTTTAGACATTAGATTGTTTCTCCATTAAACTCTTTATACCACATAATCTCCTCATTATATTGTTGCTTTAGGTACTTATTGACTTCATTAAATACATTTGAAGGCATTCTTGTACCAGTTCTGGCATAGTAGGCTGGATGATTTTCTTTAAGTATATAATTGCCACACTTCTTAATGTATGGAATAAAGGTTTGTGCCTGCTTTCCAAAAAGTACATATACAATACCAGAGTGATAAGTTGAGAGAGTTTCTAAGAAATTTGAAATAAAGGGCCTCCACATTTCTGTGTGAGACCCTATCTTATTTACTTCAACAGTTAGAGCAGAATTAAGCATCAATATACCTTGTTTAGCCCAACTCTCCAAACTATTATCAAACTCTATAGGATAATTATGGGGTTTAGTATAGTCAATGACTGCCTCTTTAATGATTTGCAATGAAGGAGATAGATTCTCCTCTGTTGCATTTCCAAACAATACTCCTGTAGCCACTCCCCTTTGAGGATAAGGGTCCTGCCCCAAGAATACAACCTTGCAATCCTTTAAAGAGCAAAGAGAAAAGGCCTTAAATACCAAATCTTTTGGAGGACAGATATTTTCTGGAGTTATCTTGCTGAGAACACTAAACAGAATAGAGGTATCTATAACCCTCAACCAATCATTAAAAGTATCTTCCATTGAACTTTATTTGTCCAAGAACTTCTGATATATGGTCTTTCAGAAGAGTATTTACATTAGTATTTATATCAGACTCTGGGGACGGCTTGGCTGGGCTTCTAAAGAACTTCTTGCCATCATCTATAACTATAAGAGGAGTGTGTTCATCTTGCCAAGTCCCTACTGTATGAGTAAGATAATAGGCAATTCCTTTCCTTAATATGGCCTTATTAAGAACAGAGACATCATCTGTAAAGACAGAGGGAGATACATGAATAATGACTTGTTCATCTGAAACTCTCACATTTAGACCCAAAGTCCTGGTAACATAAATAAGGGGATTAAAGTCCTTATCCAAAACTACTCCCATCCCTCCATAGTATCGCTCTCCTTTAGGAGTTTCTGCTTTAACCAGCCTCCCAAAGCTATTATTAACAAAATACTTCATAATGGTGTCTGCCCCACTACACATCTTAGCAGCCTCAGAGGATACAAGAGGAATAATAATCTCAAGAGAGGCATCATCATCAGCTGTATGAGCCAGATTCTGCAGTAGTAGATTTTTGGATTCTACATAACCCATAAGAGGAACTTCACTAAAAGCCTTTTCTACTTTAAAATGCAGTTCTGCAGGGCAACCCTCTAAATATTGAGAATTTGAATTGGGCATCTCCTCAAGAGGATGAATCCCTGCAAACCTGCTCATTGTATTATTATAGTTATAAGAAAATTCCATTATGCAACTACTTTAAAATACATAGTATCAGCATTATACTCAGTAAAGAAGGGCAAATCCCTAGGAACCAGAGGATTACACTCATTTGCACAGAAATTTACAAACAGATTCACCATCACAGAGCCAATCATATTGGCCATAAAGGTGGTCTGTTTATAACTACAAACAGTTTCCTCTGCTTCTGCATCAGAGAATAGAAATTCTCTCTCATATTTGTCCATAGCACGGGCATCATCACCCTTTATACAGAGTACCTGAAAACTCTCCGCTGCAAGTCTGCCATCAATGAATAGAGACTCTTTTTTGTCATCTTCAGTACTGTTAATTACAAGCTCTTTCCATTTACAATAGAAAATTCTTCGGGCATTCATGTTATCAAAGCCACAAATCATTATTTTTGTAGCAACACTCTCTTCAGTATACCTCTCACAGAAACCCACACAATCATAATATCTGGCAAAATCAGAACAAATTCTAATAGTGCCATTTACCTTATGTGTACCAACATCTTGAGCTGCATATAACTGACCAGACATATTTCCAGCCTCTACAGTATCATCATCATATAAATAAAGATGGTCAGGATGAAGTCTTGCTAGAAGAAAAGCAACATAACTGCCAATACCTCCAAGTCCTGCAATGGTTATAATCTTGGTTTGAATATTATCAAACCAAATAGCACCACTAAATCTGCTTGTTTCCTCTGAAACAAGAATACTACCGGAATTTACTGGAATTTCCTCAGGGACTTCTTCAACTACTTCTTGAGATTGTGGCTCGGGAAGTGTTTCATCAAAAGGATTAGTAACTTGCTCTCTGACAGACCGGTACTCTTGCATTGCGCGTGCAATGATGGCATCAATCTCACTTGCTATAGAAGAAGAATTATTATTCATAATAGATAACCTCCTCATTAAAATTTCTCTTCATAACCTACAAGAAGTTCTATATATTTCTTAATATATTTATTCTCAGGTAAATCTTTCAACTCATCAATTATGTCACAAGCCAGCTGTTCTGGTGAAACAGCATCCTCTTTAGTATCATCAATACTATACCAAGTAAGGAACTCAATGAAATCTGTAGCCCAATACTCAAATAGGAGCATACCTTCATCACTATTTCCAAATCTGTTATTGAACCTCTTTTCCATAGTATCAACAACTTTATCCTTATTGGCACCATTAAGAGAGGTACAAGTAACATTGCCAGAAAGTAGCTGAGCAACAATAGCACTAACTAAGTCTTTATACTTATTATAAGACTTCACTTCTTGCACTACTGGAGTACTTCCAAACCCACTTCCCCTATAAACATACTCATCATCGTCAAACAGGGTAGGCTGCTGAGGAGATTTATAAGTAGTTAGGTCTTTATTCAAGTAGGTATTATAGGATGATGTATAAGGGCTATGAGCAGGAGCAGCCTTCTTCTTAGCTTCCTTAATTTCAGTAAGCCTATCAGCAACTTCCTTCATTCCATTCTCCTGAGGAGTTTCAAACACTATCTCCAGAGTGAAGTATTCAATCTCTTCTCCATCCACAGTCTCTTGGCCACTATTGACAGTACCATTAAATCCTTCATAAGAGACATTTCTAACAGAAGTATACTTGATTTTTCTAGTAATAGCTGCTGAATATTTACCAGCATTATTTACAATCAGAGATACAAAATGATTCCTCTCATCTCCTTCTTCCTGAAGAGTATTCATATCTGTCCCACTGAAGAAGGTAGACATATTATTATGGGAATGAATTAACCCCATTTTACAATCCAATAGTTCCGGCTTTTGAGCCATATAACTAATGACATCGGGAGACATATTAAACTCAGTATATGTTGTGCTTCCAATGTCCATAGGGAAGATGTCTTCGCAGTGAATCTCCAAAGAACCATCCTCAAAATTTCCAGTAGGAGTATAAAACAGAACACCTGACCACTCAGTGTCCCACACTCTTTCGCAGAGAAATCTGATTAGGCGCTCAACTTTATCTGGAATAATAATTTTATAAGTAGTAGACCCCTTCTTCATTGTGGGTTTCATCGCTGTTTCCATATCTAAAATTGATTACATTAAGAAGTTTAGTAGCAATATAATTCAAGATGTTGTTATTTAAAACAACTATATTATTGTCCTCTTCTGCTGTATTCCCAGCATCTGAGAAAGTAATTGTTACCGGGTGGCCTTTAAAAGTGCAAACCCTGCGCCCTACATACTGAGAATAATGAGCATTCCCATTATAATAGTTAAGCACTTTATAAATTTGTCCATTCATAAATTTGCAATCCAGAAGAATGCTGGCATCAACTAGTTGTGAATAAGATGCCGTAACTCTTCCTGCAGCAAATTCTCTATTATACCAGTTAATAAACAAGTTACTTACTGCAATATAATATTCAGAACAAGACATAGCTAGTTGATATTTTTCTCCAGCATAAGTAAACCTTAGAATATTGCTATCAATTAAATGTTTAGTAAAAGCCGCAATTACAGGGAGACTCAGAACAAGCTGCCTATATCTTCCTAAATGGTATGGATTAAGGTTGTTTTGATATCTAATTGCACCAGAAATTAACTCTAGCCCTCTGCGTAAATCTGATAATTCCTCCAATCTATGATACGGAGTTCCTGCAATAGATTCAACCTGTACAAACTTATCTAGTTCCAAACAAAACAGTCTCCATAGATCTTCATCAAAATCGTGAAGTAGGGAACAAATAGTATTATTTATAGGGCCCCTTCCGGTACAAGGTATTTGAAATGCTTCAAAATTATCTGTAGGAATACTGCAGATATGAGAATGCATATAGTTATTGATGAAATGTTGAACAGTGTACTCAGACCTATTTAGAGTGAATTTAGTCTTCAGTTTTCCTTCAATATCTATGTCAACCTTTGCATATAAATGATTAACATAGGTAAACTTATCATATTCATTGGTTACCTTTACCCTGGGAAAATGTACTAGTATAAATATATTATCAGCATTGCGAGTCAGCCAATGATTGTCTCCTGCTCTCAGATGTTCTTCTGCTTGCTCAAAAGAGGGGAGACCTTGCATATCTACTTTGTCTTCTCCAAAGAAGTCATTGAAAATTTCCAACACTTGGAGAGGACGCGCAACCATATTATTATATGTCTGTTGTAGTGTTTCCGCCATAGTGAAGTAAATAAAATAAAGGGGCGAGTTTCCCCGCCCCTATAAAAGTGTTTTTTAAAGGATGCCGTCAAACATCGCATCAATGTCCTTATCAGAATAAGGACTCTTGGGTGCAGCAGGGGCTACATTGCCATCAAGAATGGCACGAATCTCGTCTGCATCCTCAGCAAAGAGGGTATCATCCTCTTCGAGGACATCAAGAAGTTTGCGGAAAGCATCCTCAAGGGGATTCTTAGTAGTAGCACCAGCCTGAGCCTCTTCAATGAGAGACATCAGCTCAGAATTCTTGCACTGAGTGAAATTCTTGCCAAAGGCGGCAATACAGGCATCCTTAAGGCCAAGCTCCTCAATGGCATCATAGAGAGCAACGCGGGCCTCAGGAAGATTTGCACCACTACGAATCTTCTTGTTGGGAACAGTAAGCATGAACACCAGCTCATTGGTCACATTACCCTTATAGGGCACATCGTGAGGGAGAATAGCATCATCAGTAAGGAGCTCAGTATGAGAAAGTCCCTCATAGAAGGTCATGCCATCATAGGCAATGTTCTGAGCAGCAAGAGCAGCCTTCAACTCACGGAGAGTAGTGGCATCGGTGTTAACAACATACTTGTTCTGATTCTGAGTAGAAACAACGGTAATATTCCTAGCTTCCATAATTGTTTTTATTAAAAAGATTTAAAATGATTTGTTTAAATTTATCTTTGTCTTGAAGAGAGTGATATAAATCTGAGACATCCTTGCCTCCTTCAAACTCTGGCAATACTATATTAGTGAATCCAGTCTGTTTACTTAATTTTTTACCGTCGATCAAACCTGCAGCATCACAGTCAAACAGCACATAGATATTTTTATACCTCCGTTTTAATTCACTAATAGCAGTATCACTCATAGTATATCCTTCACCTTGAGTAGCAATGCAAGGAATACCAGTATTAGACCATAAACATAAGGCATCTTTTAGTGATGAACAAATACAGATTCTATCTCCAAATTCAGGAACTTTAGTCCATAAACTAATGACAGAACTGTCGGTGCTAGTGCACCATTTAAAACCATTCTTATTGAATGGCTGATAAATCTTAATACTGATATTGCCTTCCTTCCTCTCTATATAGGCATAGGCATACTTGTCTGCCCCAAATGTATATCTTTTACCATTCTTTATGATAAACTTGTGTGAGATAGGATAAACCTCTGCATATTTTAGCCAATCTATACTAATCCCATAGGATTCCCAGTACTTTACATCATATGGTTTCCAATCTCTGATTTTCACCTCTATCTTAGGATGTGTTTTCTTTGTAATCACAATCTGGGTGCTACCATTACTTACTCTAGTAGATGTGCATTTTGTCCCAGAGCTAGCGGTGAAATCCCTATGTATCTTTTCCAATACTTTACCATAAGGAAGGTGCCACATTTGAGAGAGAAGGTCAAATATGCCTCCTCTCTCTCCTGTAGCAAAATCTGTATAGTGCACTTTAACCCCATCAAAACTATATATTCCAAATGAAGGTTTCTTATCTTCTCTTAAAGGAGAATTGATTACACAAGGAATCTCAGTTATATTTAGATATCGTGCAGCTATATTAGCCTCATTTACTTTTGCAAGTATGTCTTCAAGACTAATTGATTCTCTTCCTTGACTAAAAGACATTGCTACTTACTAAAACCAGCCTTTGGGGGCTTCGGTTGCAGCAGGCAGATCCTCTACTGGAGTAGCATCCACCTTATATTCACTAAGGGGACCAACCACAAATTCAGTATTGGGATAGGCACCAGCGTTCTTACGCTCTTTCACTTCAGCATCCAGCTTGCTGTAATCGCTGACATTGTTGCGAAGAACCATCTGAGTATAAGCAGTCTGGAACTGCCTACCATCATCAGTGGTACGTACTCCAAAGAGCACCTTTACTTTATTGTTAGGCTGATATCCAACAATCTCCTTAATTTCAGCAAAGTTGCCATCAAAGAGCTTGTCAGTCTCGCCAAGGCGAGCCTCACAATCAGAAGGATTATCTACAAGAATCCATTTACCATCAACATACTTCTGTACATTGGGAATTCCAAGATAGGTCTTGATAAAGTTGGTAAGGTCTTCCTCGCCATTATAGACAGGACGATAGTCTGCATCAAGATTGGCAGGACCATTAGCATACTGAGGAATTTCATGCTTCTCAGACTGCTCCTTGGTGACCCAAGCAGTGCGGCCATACTTGTCAATCACCTGAATCTTGGTGTGCTCACGATTGAAACGGTACTCCTTGCGGATAAAATAGGACACCTTGGTGGTCATATCAATGCCACTACACTTCTCAGCCACACTCTTGACAATAAAGTCAATACGGGCATAAGGGACTTTCTTACCCTCAATATCCTGAGTACCAGTATATTCGGGAGCTTTATCTAAGGTAGTGTTATAGATTTTCTCAAGCTCCTCTTTATTAGGATTCACTGCAAGAATGGTAACAGGTGCAACACCAATATACCGCTTGACACTTCCTCCCTCAGTAGATTCCTTTCCGGCAGAAAAGGCCATAAAAGAAAAATTCTTCTTCATAATTATTAAACATTAAAAACAACATCAGTGGACTCGGCTTCATCAGAAACCTCAGGAAGATTGCCTTCATACTGAAGGCACTGCTCAGAAGTAAAACCACCAGTCATAACCTTAATGGGGGTCTCCCAAGCATCAATCTGATTGTTGATGTTAATCAACTCTGCAGCAAGGTCACGCATCTTAGCATTGACTTTCTCACGCTGAGTGCAGAGTTTCTTTGTGTTCTGGGCAGTCCGCTTGACTGCAGCCATCTGAAATCTGTTAAGAACCATAATTGTTAAAAACTAAAATAAGATTGTTATTTCCGTCAGTAAGTCTTGTTAGATTAAATTCTATCTCCAACTCTTCTAATATTCTGGGTATAAGCATACTTATTAGGGCAGGATTACTAAGTGTCTTTATTGCTTCTTCCCTATTTTCTAAGTCCTTGATATCACATAAATATTCTAATAAGACTACCGCATCATTTATACTTTTAGATCTAATGAATTTATTTATGGCAGCAATGCAATCTTCTTTGCTAACCATAATATTCATTCATTGCTTTGACAACAGCCCCCAAATCATTAGGGATGAAGTCCTCAGTGAACATCTCATCAGGAGTCTTTGCGGGAATCTGTACAGTGCCTTCCATAGTTGCATGAGTATAGAATCCATAAGTAGGATTTCCCTTCTCATCAAACTTGATAGCAGAATACAGCACCATAGGAACTACTTCAATAGGATTATACTGAGAATCAAGCAATTGACCGATGGTACTAACTTTATAGCCAACAGTAGTCTTTTCACTCTGTACATCTTCACTATGAAGAATCATAAAGACATTAATGTCATCTCTCATCTGTTCACAAGTAGAGATAATCTGCTGGAAATGCTGAGCCAATTCAGTATACTTAGCATAACCTGCTTCTTTAGCCCGCTTGAAATACTCCTTCCTCATAATATAAATACAATCGTCTAGGATTATATTCTTAATATGAGGCTGATTGTTGCAGGCTTGCAGAAGATTAATCATTTGTTGATAATCTTCCACCCTAAACAGATTTTTCTTCTCAATGTTATATAGGCTACCACTACCCTTAAAGGGCAGTTTCTTGCCTAGCACATTGACAATAACAGTTTCCTCAGGATTAAGAGTCTTGATACTAGTGGATTTACCAGTACCGCTCTTGCCCAAAAGCATTACTACATTTGCCATTAGTTCTTTTTTACTAATTGTTTAAACTTATTTATTACATACCTAAAGAAAATCCTATTTGAATTCCCATTGAGAGAAGCCATATATCTATATACTTCTTCAAGAGCAGGCTTATCTTCTGGAGGAGGTAATTCCTTAAATGTACAAGTAGCACCATCAAAATATAGCGCAATCAATCCTCCCATCTCCCCGTCTCTATTCACACACATCTCCAGAAATCTAATATGGTCTTTGAATTTAGTGATGTCATATCCCATATAGTCTTTGAGACCAAACTTAAAGGGACTGAATAGTCCCATTAACACATTAACATCTCTTTGAACATATTTACTATCACTCAATCCTGCACCACTGGGCCTGATTCTATTCAACTTGAAACTATCATTGCTCTCATTCTCAGTAGATTGTTGTTGAATAACTATAGGAGTAAAGTTATATCTATTCCTGAGATATTTTGCCAGATATTCACTCAGTTTATCAATAGCTTCTTTTTTGCTTAGACTTCTCTCTTGGTCTATCAAACTGATATGGTCAATTACTACAATTCTATATTCAAATGGATCATTGGCTTCATATCTGTCGAAGACATCATCATCATTGAAGCTTACAGACTTTTTATATACAGTACCGTTTGCTTCAGCATATTTCTTGCATTCATAATAGATGCCAGTAGGATTTGAGGTGGGGCTAAATGTAACACACTTCTCAAAGAAATCAATATATTGAGTATATTCTTCAGAGTCAAGCTTATCCAACACCTCTTCAGGAACAGGAGAATCATTCTTGCTACTTCTTAGATTTGCAGGAGAAATCCTTATCCTATCCAATCTATACAATAACCAACTCTGAAATCTATTTAATATCTTCTCATCTGTCTCTTCAAGATTAAAGTAGAAGATTTTCAATCTCATTATATCTTGATGAGTAAATGCAAACATTATAGCCTCAAAGAGCAAATTAAGAACAAACTGAGTTTTTCCGCCCTTTGTATATGAGGTGATACCATAATAAGTCCCTTGCTCTAATCCTATAAAATCATTGGAGAACCTAACAAAAGGAGAGGGAATACTATTAATGTTTCCATTAATTAAGTTCTCTCTCCTTTTTCTCAGATTATCCATAGTTCTCTCTCTAAGAGTCATCGTACTTCATTTAGCCAATCATCATTATTTACCTCAGTGTCATTCTCTAACCAAGTTGCTAAATCAGAACCCTCTTCTCCCTTATCAGATTTTAAAATAAAATATTTCAAAATTCTCATATAAGTATAATCACCGTTATAGTGGGAGATATATCTTTGGGTGGCATCTATTATTTCTTCATCGGTCCAATTTCCATACAACTTAAAGAACTTCTTTAGTCTCTTAGTTAGATCTCTTAGATTGCCTCTCCAAGGATATCCAGAACTACTGTTTCCCCTAGGATACAGTGCTCTCATTTGTATCGCTAAGTTTTCACACCGTTCATCACTTGGAATTTCCTTGTCAGAAGCTAATAGAATTTGAGTAACTCTGTCTTCAAAGTATTTACTTAATTTATAGTCACCATCAACTCCATCAACTACATATCCTTTTTCATATAAATTTTGTAGTATTTTATGATTATTAACTTTAAATTTCAAAAGCAAACTGACTAAGACTTCTTCTAGAGTTACATCAAAATTATTACAAACAGTCTCATCAATCACCAATTTCATACTCTCTAATGTAGTTTTTATCAATACTTTCTAGAGCATTATTCAAATATTCCTCATCTCTTGTTGCTCTGAAATAAATGATATACTGTTCAGGACTGTCTGCTCTAAGAGTTCTTCCAAACTTCTGAATAAATGCTCTCTCTTCACCATCAAGCTGAATAATTATACCTGCCTCAATACCAGTAAGATTCATTCCTTCCTGCAACATACCTACTGCATATAAAGAATTTATCTCTCCGGCATTGAATTTTTGTATAATTTTCAAAGGGTCTTTCTTCTTTGAATGAATGGCGTTTAATCCTCCAAGAAACTCAGCCTGCTCAATATTAGTACAGAAACAAATAAATCTTTTATTCTTCAGTTTCTCTAACAAATTAGCAGCAATTGCAGTCTTTTGTGTCCCAAGGAAGAGCTTTCTCTTAGAGCCACATTGTAACCACTTATTCTTAATCACCTCATTTCTGCAACTCATATATCTTTTCTTATAATAATTGAACTGCTCAGTGAGATAATCATATTTCTGTTGCTGTGTGCAATAGATGAAAAGTGTTACATTAGGATACTTCCTCTTATTTCTTTTGTAGAGCCATCTATCTTTGTAGGTACATCTAATAATGACTCTACTGGACTTCTTGCCCCACTCTTCAAGAATGACTTGGTCTGCTACTTTATTATCAAGAGTTAAAGGAATTAAATTAATCTTAGGCTCTGGTAATATATTAGCATCAAATGCATCTTGAAGTCCCATCTTAATTACTTTAATAGGACCACAATGCAATTCAAGTGTATCAAGAAGAGATTGTTTAAGAGTAGCAGACAGAAACAACATATGGGCCGCAGTAATTGTGCTGAATATATCAAGCCTTAACTCTGAACCCAAATGATGTGCTTCATCAAATATAATAATATCCCATTCAGTGTTCCTATACTTCTTCAGAGAAGCATAACAACAGATAAATACTGGATCTTCATAAGACCACTTCTCTATTTCATCCTTCCAGTTCTGTATATGAGCAACCTCGGCAACTACTATAAGGAGACTAGGCATATTTTCCCCTTGCTTATAGTCCCTGCATAAATCTAAAGCAAGTTTGGATTTGCCCACTCCAGTAGCTGCTTGAATAGCAATATTATTATAAGATTTAAGGGCAGCCTTAGCTGCCCTCTCTAAATCATCTCTTGTTTTCATTAGTATGAAAAGTATTTTTTACCTCTCCAAAATAGTTTATAATACCAATGCTCTTTTACTCCACACTGCTTCTGTAAATATTCTCTTACACAGGGCACTGGACATATCCATTTAAGTTTCTTGTCTACTTTGAAGGGAGCATTCATCACTGGATAATCTGCTTCATCATATAGTTCACTTATACTCTTTCTATAATCTTTGAAGATTTCATTTGCATTCCAAATAGCATCCTCATCTGAACATCCCTTTGATTTGAAATAGGCTATAGCAGAATTTACTGTACCATCGCTAGATGCTTTCTTCCACTGTTCTTCAAATATTTTCTTACAGTCACTAGCATGCTTTACTTTGAAATCTTCAAGGTCTCTCTTAGTTAATGTGGCATCTAACCAAATAAATAATTTGGGATAATAGACTATAGCCCAACGCCGTAAGTCGTCTAAATCATAGAAATCTTTTATCCAGAGTTTATCAATTGCTGCCATTATTTATTATATGATTTAAATTCGTCAGGTGACATATATTCATACTTCACTTTACCAATGAAGTCATTAAGAGTTTTAGCTCCACAATATGACATTGCAGAACGTAGTGCTGCTTCAAACTTATCAGTAAATTCTTTGAGAGTAGTGTCAACAGATACCATTACTGAAGTACCTTCAGGATTAGCCTTTACTTTACCAAATCTATCAATTTGTCCCTGCTCAGAAGATTGACCATAATATTGATTTCGTATTCCAATTTCGGGCGACTCCATTCTCATATGATTCACTTCTTTACAATGAGCAAATACTTTACCCATCATTACATAGTCAGCACCAAGGGCAAGACATTTAATAGCTCTACTGGGATTGGTGATACCTCCATCTGCAACTATCTTGGTTCTAAAACCCTTTATTGCAGCAATTTCTGGACTATCATAAATTCTCATGCCAATTTCTGCAGACACTTCATAGTTGTGAATACGGTTCTTAATACCTTTAATACCTTCAAGAATCCAAGGCATACTGGCGTGAATACCAGTCTGAACAGATGTAGTACATCCAGAACCTCCACCAATACCCACTCTCACATAGTCTACTCCTGCCTTGCAGCATTCTAGATAAGTCTCTGGATTAGCAATATTACCAATCATTACTACTAATTTATCCCCATATTCCTGCTTGGCATCTTTGACTATGGAGAATAGTTCCTCCATATTACCATTAGCACAATCAATGAGAACTTTGAAGTGCCCTTTAGGAACTGCCTCATATGCTCTGCAGGCATTGAATGTCCATTTGAATTCTTCAATAGTCATTGCTACCCAACCAACTAAATTAGATGGAGGAAGTTCTCTATCTTTATTGTTAGCATCTCTAATTGGCCAGATGGGAATAACCTTACTATTATAAAATGTCCCCCAATTTCCTAGATTAAGAAGACAAGTCATTGGGGCAACAAAGATGGGTAATTTATTACCAT